>Ga0208299_1001448_pt1 | contig 17687 bp, 32 predicted proteins | sample 15_taG_FD_184089 | JGI IMG/M metagenome (GOLD analysis project Ga0208299, IMG submission 184089) | Marine viral communities from the Subarctic Pacific Ocean - 15_ETSP_OMZ_AT15312 metaG (SPAdes) (version 2) | ecosystem: Environmental > Aquatic > Marine > Oceanic | place: Pacific Ocean | collected...
TGATAAAAATAATGTAGATGTATCAAAAATTGCTAAAAATCATGGTGGTGGTGGACATCAAAGGGCTGCTGGATTTAGTAGTAAAGATCTTCCTTTTAAAAAGTAAATAATTAAAACAAAAGGATAATAAAATGAGACAATTTGACGAAATACTAATAGAAAAGAAGGATATTAATATATTTGATGATTTTGCTAAATTTGAACTTTTAGCAGATGATATATTATCATCTGCTTCTAGAAAAATAGATAAGGCATATAAAAAGATTGAAAAGGATGCTGGTAAAAGTCATCGAGGTACATTTGAAAATTTACTTTATAACTGGTTTGAAAAGAAGCAAAAAGAAGATGGGCTATTAAGGGATCTTTTACTAGGTAATCTATAATACTAAACAAAAATTAAAGGATAAACAAAATGAGACAATTTGACGAAATACTAACAGAAGCAACTACTTATGATGATGAAAATGAACTTTCAGATGATACATTAATTGATATAAATAATATATTAAGTAAAGCATCAACAGCAATAAGTAAAGTTCGTAAAAAAGCAGTACAAATTGCAAAGAAAAGCGGATTTGATGAATTTGATGATGAATTTGATAATTTATTAGATGATTGGGTATCAGCTTCAAGTGAAGATACTCTTAATTCAATAATAGATGGATCATATTAATGACTATAAAATCGTTTTCAGAATATTTTAAAGAAGATGAAGATCGAATATATTGGACACCAGAAGCATCTGGTACAGTAATACAAGCTAAAGATACTGGTAGAATTCTTTTTGTTCTTAGATCTCCTGATGAAAATGAACCCGAAACATGGTGTTTTACAATTGGTGGATCAAAGGAAGATTATGATCCAGATTCTAAATCAACAGTAGAAAGAGAATCTGATGAAGAAATTGGTAGTGATTATAATGTACTTTCTAGAGAAATAGTTGATATCTATAATGATACTGAGAATTCATCAGGTATGCCTTTTAGATATAATACATATTTAACTATTGTTGAAAAAGAATTTAAACCCACATTGAACTGGGAGCACACAGATTATAAATGGATTGATATTAATGTAGATCCAATTCCTGAGCCTCCACATTTTGGAACAATTTTATTACTAAATACCATTCGTAGGAGAATGAAATGAAAAGATTTGATGAAATATTAACAGAAGCTAAATCAAATATAATTATACAAGGTACAAATTGGTTTGGGGAAACTGGTGAATTATTATTTACCGTAAATTATATAGGTCGATTTTCATTAAGTGTAGATATTAAGAAAAAGAAAGTAGGTATTTGGGTACCTAAAAATAAAAAGCAAATACATAAAATGATATCTTGTCCTAATGATATTAGACTTGCAATTATTGATTTTTGTCAACGAAATGAATTAAATCAACAAACTTCGATTTATCCAGTGGAGTCTGATTTTAATGGCATAAATATAAGTCCATATTTAAACAAAGTTTATGAAAAGTATTTAAAAAGATAGAAATTAAGGTGAATAAACACAATTCGAATGAGAATGAGTAAAAATGAAAAGATTTGATGAAATATTAACAGAATCTAAAATAAAAATTCCTAATTCATTAAAAGATGTCAAAGAAATACCTGAAAAAATTTAAAAAATATAAAGGCAAATTTAAATTATTTGATCCTGAAAATAAGGATGGCCAAAAATAATATGAACTTATTTGATAGAACTATAAATTATATGGCTGAAATTTGTAGGCCATTACCTGATCAGTTATTTAAATCAAAACATGATGTGATATTTGAAAATAATCATATTAAATTACTTGATTTTTCTACTAATTATACAGGTATTCCAACTTTAATAGTTCCTCCTCAGGCTGGAGGACATAGTAATATTGCCGACTATAATCCTCCAGCCGCCTCCCTAATTCAAACATGTTTGAATAATGAAAGAACTAATTTATTTTGTATAGAATATAAGCCAGCATCTGCTTATAATAACCAGGATACAATTGATGACCTTATTCATCAAATGAAAATTGTTATAAAACAACTTGGTAATGAAGTTAGAATTATTGCTTTATGTCAAGGAGTATGGCAATCAGTAATTTATACTGCTCTTTATCCAAAATCAGTAAAAGAAATGGTATTATGTGCTGGACCTATTGATTTTGCTGGAGATCCAGAGAATCAGATTTATAAAGCAGCTAAAACAACTCCTGATTTTTGGTATAATATAGTTCTTTCTTTAAATAAAGGTATTTGGCCAGGAGATCTTCAAAGTTTTGGATTTAAAATGTTAGATCCTATTAAAAAGATTTATGAATTCTATCAGACTTTATTCTGGAATATAGATGATGAAGACTGGCTAAAAAGACACAGACAATTTGTAAATTGGTTTGATACAAGACAAGATTTAGGATCATGGAGTGTAGATGCAGCAAAAAGATTATTTAGAGATAATCTTCTTATTCAAGATAAATTAATAATTAATAAATCAACAGTAAAATTATCAAATATTACTTGTCCAACTAAGATTCTTTGGGCTGATAAAGATGATATTACTTCAGAAAAACAAATGACTAATTATAAAAATTATGCTATAAATAGTCATGTAACAGAAACTAAAATAGAAAATTGTGGTCATATTGGAGCCTTTATTTCAAATAAGTCTTTAGATAATTATTGGCCATTGACACTAAAATTCAAAAATTAAAGGATAATAAAATGACTAATTACACATTTAAAGAACTTGTAGAAAGTATTAGAAAACCAGAAAAATTAGAAGAAGCAAAAGGCTTTGAAAAGTCAGCATTAATTTTTGCAATAATGGACGCTTTAAATAATAAAACATCTATAGATGCTATTAAATTGCAAAGTGAAGCAAAAGATGTTAAAATACTAAAGCCTGGTAAATCTGAAGTTGCAAAAGGAATAGGTTTTATTGAGCTTGATGGTGAAAAATATAAAATAACTATTGGCCTTTAGCTTTATAGGATTAATATGACAATTATAAAATTTAATGAAATATTAAATGAAAATAAGTTAATAGATAAAATCGATAAATTATCTATTAGACCACTAACAGGTGATATAGGTAATGATATTTATGTAAATAAATTAATAAAATTTGATGATTCTATTCTTAAAAGATTTCCATTTAAAATATGGAAATCTTTTAAGTTTGATAAATTAATAAATATTGATATTGATAAATTAATAGTTACACAAAACACAGTTAAAAGATTACAAATACTTAATTTAATTAAAAAATTTGATAAATCAAAATTAAAAATAAAAGTATTAAAAGAAAATAATAAATATTACGTAGTAGATGGAACACATTCATTGATTACTGCAATTATTATGGATATTAAAAAAGTAAAAGTAAATATTAAAGAAGTATAAAATAAATGACTAAACCTAGAATTATTAATATATTAGGTAAAAAATATAAACTCATCTTCATTGATGGCATTTTAAAATATGGTGAAGATGAAGATGAACCTACATATGCAACTGGTGATACTGATTCTACTAATAAAGTAATAAGAATCAGTACTGCTGTTGCTAAAGAAGAGCAATATGATACATTAATTCATGAAATTCTACATGCAATTGATGATGAATTAGTTTTAAAAATACCACATGATACATTACATAGAATTTCAACATCCTTAACTGATACTCTTTTAAGAAATAACATAATAACATTTAGAAAATTAAAATAAAGGAATTAAAAAATGAGAAAATTTGATGAAATACTAATGGAAAAATCTTATAGACTTACTGGACCCTATTCAACAAAAACTAAATTAGGCGGTAAATTAGCATCAGCATTTAAATCTAAAATATCAAAACTTAAATATGATGGAACAAATAAAGATGAAGTTATTAAAGAATTAACTTCAGAATGGAAAAAATTTAGACCAGAATTTATTAAAATAACTAATGATATTGTAATATCTGAAGCTAAAAAGGCTTGGGGTAAAAATTATTATGATGAAGCAATTGTTTATATAGATGCTAAACATAAAAAGACTGAATGGATTATGAGTGATGAAAAGACATTTGAAATTAAAAATGACTTAATAATTAATATAGGAACTGGTGATGATGTTAATGCTAATAAATTAGCAAAAAGACTTAAAGCTTGGGTAAATGATGCTATTCCACAAGGTGATATAATTTATGGATCTTGGGATAATGATGTACAGAATATAGAATCTTCTGATAATTTTTTATATCTTATAGATGATAAATAATATTATATCTGAATTAAAACTATTAAAATAATTAGTTTGACAATGCCAAATTTATAGTATATTATTTTATAAATTTGGCATTATAGTATAAAATAGGAGAAAATAAATATGTATCTTAAATTTAATATTGCAGCAGATTATAGCGCTCATATATACAAATTATATAATGATTCAGATAGTTATGTTAAAAGTTTTGTTATACCCATTGCTATATTTAATTCTGAGGAGAATATAGAAAAAGAAAGATTAGCAAGAGAAAAAATGAAAGAATACTTAGAATATATAGGTCATGATTTCGGTAGTATTGATGTAAAATTTAATATTTAATATTTAATATTAGTATAAAATAGGAGAAATAAAATGGATAAACTCAGTATAACAGAGCTAATCGATACCCAATATAAAGAGTATTCAAGATATGTTTGTTTTAATAGAGCAATACCATCTTTAATTGATGGATTTAAACCATCTCAAAGAAAAGCATTTTACTGCTTAAAGGGTAAAGGATCTAAAACTAAAGTAATGGCTCTAGCAGGAGAAATGATTTCAAGATGCTTACATAAAGATACTTTAATTTCTTTAGCAAACGGAAAATTTATTACGATTGAAGATTTTTATATGGTTTATAAAGATTATACAATATTAGTAAAGTCATTTGATTGTGAAAATAATATTGATGCTGTAGGTGAAGCATTTAATCCACAAATAACAAAATATACTAATGAATTTATTGAAATTGAATTAGAATCAAATGATATATTTAAATGTACTCCAGACCATTTAATATTAACAGAAGATGGATGGAAAGAAGCTAAAGATTTAAATGAAAGTGATATAATAATACATTTATGATAGTATTTTATTTTAGATATCATTCCTCCTAAGTAAATAATTAAAATATGGAGGAATGATATTGTATAATGAAATACATAATAAAATAATTGATTTTTTTAGTTCTGGTAAATCAAATAAAGCTGGTGGATTAACAAAAACATTTACTAATGAACAAAAAGAATATATTAAAACTAAATTAAAATGTAGTGTAAACCAATCAATTAATGATATTAAGAATGGATATTGTAATATATGTATAATATGTGGAAAACGTAGAAGAAAAGATAATAATTATTGTTCTAGGAAATGTTATTTTTCTGATCCATTAACTTCAGAAAAATTTAGTAAAGGGCATAAAGAATATTTTAAAGAAAATCCTAGAAAAAAACATGTATATAAATATATAATAGCTAAATGTATTGAATGTAATAAAGATTATAATATTCATATAAAAGTTAATGGGACTTATAGATTAACATGTTATAAATGTTCAATAAAAGAAAAAAATTGTTTAATATGTAATACTAAATTTAAATCTCAAGGAAAAACATGTTCTCTTAAATGTGCAAATAAATTAAGAGAAAAATCATATTTAAAAAATTATGGAGTAAAACATAATTTTCATATTAAAGAACATAGAAGTAATACTATAGAATATTGGTTAGCTAGAGGATTAAATATTGAAGATGCAAAAATAGCACTATCTAATAGACAAAGAATAACACCAGAAAAATTTATTAATAGATATGGATTAGAAGAAGGAGAAAAAAGATGGGCTAAATTTTGTTCATATCAATATTCAGAAATATCTCAAAAATTATTTAGAGATATTTATAAATTAATAAAAGACAAAGATAAAAAATATGTATATTTTGGTAATTTAAATAAAGAATTTTATTTAGAAAGATATTTATTAGATTTTACCATAACTGGAAATTTTAATAAATGTATAGAATTTAATGGCGAATATTGGCATGCTTCTCCGTCTAAATATAAAGAAAATGATATTTTATATAGAAATTTAACAGCAAAAGAAATTTGGAATAATGATATTAAAAAAATAAAATGTATAAATGACCATGGGTTTAAAACATTAGTAATATGGGAAGATGATTATAGAAATAATCAAAAAAATATAATAACAAAATGTATGGAGTTTATTTATGAAAATAAAGAGAATTAAAAAAATAATTTTAGAACATCCTGAACCAGTATATGATATTTCTGTTAATAAATTTAATAATTTTGCTATAACAAAATCAAATGTTATAGTACATAATTGTAATTATAATCATGGTGATGTTTCTGCTTGTGACACAATTATCAAAATGAGTCAAGATTTTTGTGGAGCTAATAATTTAGTTCCATTTCTAAAGGATGGATCATTTGGTAATAGACTTGTAAATGATGCCAGTGCTCCCAGATACATCTATAGTAAACCCAATCCAATTTTCTATAGGTTATATAAGGACTATGAAATAGTGACACCTGACGATGATCTGGATAATCCTGAGCCATACTATTATCTACCCATCATACCAACAATTCTTCTGAATGGAACAAAGGGAATTGCTGTTGGTTTTGCAACTGAAATTCAACCATATAATATTAAAGATATAAAAAGGTATATAAAACAATACCTTAAGAATGGTGAATCATCAGTTCAATTAGCTCCATATTTTAAAGGCTATACTGGAGAGATTCTTTTTGATCAAGAAATAGAAAAATATGTTATGATCGGTAAATATGAAAAAGTAAATAATACTACTATTAAAATTACTGAACTTCCAGTTGGATTCCAAAGAGAATCTTACCTAAAGCACTTAACTTCATTAATAGATAAAGGCATAATTAATAAATATATTGATAATTCCAAAAATGACTGGAATATTACCATTAAATTATCTAAATCTAGTAAGTTATTTGAAGACCCAATCCATTATTTAAAATTAAGACAAATTCTAAATGAGAATATTACTGTCTTAGATGAAAATCGTCAAATTAAAGTATTTAAAGATGTTTATGATCTTTTTAATTATTTTATAGAATTTAGAAAAACAGTCTATACTGAAAGAAAAAAGTATATGACAGCTAAGATAAAAAATGATATATTATTTACTCAAGCAAAAATAAAATTCATAAAGATTATGTGTAGTATTAACTTTAAGAAAATGAGTAAAAAAGATATTGAAAATTTTATTCTTTCAAAAAAATGCAATCCTGAATATCTTAAACGACTCATGGATATTAAAGTTCATAAATTAAATCGAGATGAGATAAAAAAATGCTTAAATGATATTGAAGAGATGAAGGTTGAATATAAGTGGTATAAAAAAATAACTATAAATGAGTTATATGAGATAGATTTAAAGGAGATTTAAATGCAAATACCTGATTTAATAAATGGGTCATTTGAATTATTTGGAACATTATTTATTCTATTAAATATTATAACGGTTCATAAAGACAAAAAAGTTAATGGTGTTAGTTGGATTACTACTGGATATTTTACATTATGGGGAATTTGGAATTTATATTATTATCCTCATTTAGGCCAATGGGCATCTTTAATAGGTGGAATTGGAATAGCTATAACTAATACTATTTGGTTAGGACAATTAATTTATTACTCAAAAATACAGGAGAAAAAATGAAAATAACGTATACTCAACAAATGACAATACATAGTACAACTTGTGTTGAATGTAATCATAAAAATGTTTGTAAAATTTTAAAATCATTAAAAGACTTAAATCTTTTTTGTGATATTCCTAAATCATTCACAATTACATTTGATTGTGATCATTATAATATTGATAGAGAAGAAATTAACTAATGGCTATTGAACATTATCATGCAACAACCGATATTATGACATGGGATACTACACTGGATAATATTTTTGATGAATTTAGAATTCTACCCCCAACAATAGTATTTCAAGAAGTTCCTAATCAAATAAGTTTATGTTTTTGTGTTACTGGATGTCCATTACGATGTGAAGGATGTCACTCACCAGAACTTAGAAATCCAGAATTAGGTGAAATACTATTTCCTAAAGATTACCATGATTTATTACTAAAATATAAAGGGCTTGCAACTAATGTTCTTTTTATGGGCGGAGAATGGTATCCAAAATTATTAGGTGAATATTTAGATATAGCACAGGTTACTGGATATACTACTTGCTTATATACAGGTGAATATATAGTTCCAAATAACATTCTTGCTTATTTAGATTACATAAAAGTAGGACCATACAAAATAGAAAAAGGAGGATTATCAAGCAAGGACACAAATCAAGTATTTATTGATATAAAAAATGACAAAATTCTAAACGATAAATTTTGGAGAAACAATTGAAACAAAATGATATAAAAATGACAAGACTTAATAAAACTCAACTTAAACAAAAGAAAGATTTTATTAATCATTATTTAGATACAGATATTAATGCTGCTTCATCTTCTGTATTTGATGCAAATGCTAATGTATCTCAGAAAAATATAGCAACTTTATCATCTGAATTACATAAAGATATTAATATTCAAATAAATAGAGATTTAGTTTATGATAAACTATTTTCGAGATTTGGTGAAGAAGTAGCTAATAAATATATAGAACAACTTGAAAACCATGAAATTTATACACATGATGAATCATCTCTTATGCCATATTGTGTTTCTATCTCAATGTATCCATTTCTAATAAGTGGTACACAGAGTCTTGGTGGTGATAGTTTAGCCCCTAAGCATCTTGAAACTTTTTGTGGTGGGTTTATCAATCTTGTATTTCTAATAGCAGCTCAATTTGCTGGAGCAGTTGCAACAACAGAATGGCTTCTTTACTTTGATTATTTTGCAAGAAAAGATTTTGGAGATAATTATCTTGAGACTGATGGTACATATATTAGAGAGAAATTTGCTCAAGTAGTATATACTCTAAATCAGCCTGCTGCAGCCAGAAATTATCAATCAGTATTTTGGAATATTTCATTATTTGATAAGCATTATTTTGAAGGTCTTTTTGGTGGATTCTCATTTCCTGATATGTCTAAACCAAACTGGGATACATTTAGTGATTTACAGAATATTTTCATGAAATGGTTTAATAAAGAAAGAAGTAAAAAAGTACTCACATTTCCTGTTATTACTGCTGCAATGTTAAGCGATGATAATGAACCATTAGATAAAGAATTTAGTGATAATGTTTGTAATGAATTAGCAGAAGGAAATTCATTTTTTATTTATATGAGTAATAATGTTGATAGTCTAAGTTCTTGCTGTAGATTACAAAATGAACTTCAAGATAATACATTCTCATATACATTAGGTGCTGGTGGAGTTGCTACAGGATCAATTAATGTTATAACTCTTAATTTGAATAGGTTTATTCAAGATGCATATACTAATTTAGATGGTTCTAGTATATATCATAGTCTTAAAAAACAAATGGATTTGCTCCATATGTATCAAGTTGCATATAAGTCTATTATCGAAGATTATCTTGAAGGTGGTATGCTTCCAGTATATGATGCTGGATATATTACTCTCAAAAAGCAATTTCTAACTATTGGTATAAATGGAATGGTTGAAGCTGCTGAATATTTAGGATTAAATATTAGTACAAATAATGTTTATCGGTCATTTGTTGAAAATATTTTATCAACAATTAAGCAAAAGAATAAAGAAGCATTTGAACTATACGGACAAAGATTTAATACAGAATTTGTTCCTGCTGAAAATCTTGGTGTTAAGAATGCTAAATGGGATAAGAAGGATGGATATGTAGTAAATAGAGATTGTTATAATTCGTATTTCTATATTGTAGAAGATAAAGAAATTAATCCTATTGATAAATTTCTTCTTCATGGTCGTGAATATACTAAAAATCTTGATGGTGGATCTGCTCTGCATTTGAATCTAAATGATTATTTAGATGTAGATGGATATAGAAATTTGCTTAAAGTTATGGCTAAAACTGGCTGTCCATATCTTGGAACAAATGTTATGAATACCAAATGCCATGAATGTGGATTTATTAATAAGAAAACAACCCCCTATTGTTCAAAATGTAATTCAGAAAAAATCTCATATATAACTAGAGTTATTGGTTTTATTAAAGAAATACCAGCATTTTCTGATCCAAGACAAGACGAAGCAGGTCGAAGAGTATATCATGAAGTTGGAGCCTTTTAAATATTAAAATAAGAATCTTAGGACTTTATTAGTCCTAAGATTTAAGAGGATTAAAATGTTAAATGATAAAGAAAAGGATATATTAGCTAAAGCTAGAGAAATAATAAAAGAACGAGAAGATGAGAGTAATTATATAGCAATTTGCATAAATGCTGGTATATGTCCAAAATGTGGGTGTGAAGGTATTTATGGCTCGCAATGTAATACTTGTGGAGAAAGATTCTAAAAAAGTAAATAATTAAAATTAACTATAAACTATAAAGGATAAATAAAATGAATAATAACAACTATACATTTAAAGAACTCGTAGAAAGCATTAGAAAACCTAAAGAATCTGAAGAACTAGAAGAAGCAAAAAAAGATGATCCAAATGAAATAAGAAAAGAATTTGCCCAAAATGTACTTAAAGACATTAAAGATGTTACAAACAAAATAACAAAAGAATTAAAAAATAAACCATTTGGTAATAAATCATCTGATCTTGGAACATTACTTACAAAATTAGAAAAACATTCAAAAACCTTACTTGGTTCATGGAATAAAAGTATAAAATAGGAGATTATAAAATGTCAGATGAAATATTTGATTTTAGTTACTATTTTAATCTTGAAGAAGCAGTAAAACAACGAGTTAGGATAGATCCAGCAGAAAGACGTCAAAGAAAAAAAGAATATCGTAAAAATAAGATAGAACTTAAGCGTAAGGCCAAAATTAAAAGAAAGAAACCAGCCTTTAAGAAACAACAAAAGAAAGCTAAAAGAATGGCAAAACAAGGTAAGACTAGTACAGGTAAGAGACAAAGTACTATTACCAATAAATAATAATTATTAACTTCTAGATTTAGATAATTTATATTAGATCTAGAAGTTAATAATTTAAAAATAAAGGATAAATAAAATGAATAATAACAACTATACATTTAAAGAACTCGTAGAAAGCATTGGAAAACCTAAAGAATCTGAAGAGCTTGAAGAAGCAAAATTAGATAAAGAAACTGTAATTGCTGAAATTCAAGAATATTATGATAATTTAACTAAAGCTATTGAAAAGCTATCAAAATCTAATGAAAATAAATATTCTGCATTATATAAAAAATCAAGGTCTCTTGGTATAACTGATGAATTAAAGAAACTAAGAAAAATTCATAAATATTCTTTAATTCAAAAAATCGAATCTAATTTATTTTATATTTAAAGGAGAATTAAAATGAGAACATTTGACGAAATACTATTTGAAAGCAAAGATGATATAGAAGAAAAGAATATTAAAGATGTTGCAAAATTTATTGGTGTTAGTACACCATCTGAATTTGAATCTGGTGCTATTAAATGGGCATATAATAAAATTCAGGATGAATATATTTGACCCAAATGATGAAATAATAGCAGTATTAGGTCATAATGACAATAAATATGCTATTAATATTAACGGTAAAACAAAAAGTTCAAATATTAATGATCTAAAAAAATATTTAGGTAAATTTAAAAATAATGATGAATATTCTGTTGGGTATATAAAAGTATAAAATTTAACCATAACCTTCCTATTTAATAAGGGCCTCTAATTTAATTATTAGAGGCCCTTTTCTTTTGACAAAATTCAGTTCCTGTAATACAATAATTCAAATTCAAATCTAAGGAGATATAAAATTGAAAAAAATAGTACTGTTAGATTTTAGTAATATAGCCCACTCTAAATTTCATTCAATTACTAAAGAACTAAAGGAATCTAATAATAAAGATCCTCTCTGTGTTGAAAGAATTCAACATTGGAGATATTTAATGTTAGATAAGATTAAAGAAACCATGAATAAGCATAAGCCTCATGAGTTAATACTATGCTGTGATAAGCCATCATGGAGAAAGAAAGCATTTCCATATTATAAAGCAAAAAGAAAGCAATCACGAGATCAAAGTGTATTTGATTATCAACAGTTTTATGAGGAGATAGATAGATTTCTAAATGATATAGATATGATTTTTCCCTATAAAGTATTATCTGCTAATGGAGCAGAAGCTGATGATATTATTGGAATTTTAACTCATACTCTTAAAGAAAACAATGAAATTGTAATTGTTTCTGTAGATAAAGATATGGTTCAGCTTTTGGATACTAATGTTAGAGTTTGGTGCCCAAATAAAAAAGCATATCAAGTATGTGATGATACAGAAAGATTTTTAGTTGAGCATATCCTAAAGGGTGATGCATCTGATGGAATTCCAAACATACTCTGTCCAGATGATACTTATATTCGAGAATCATATAAGCACACTAAAGGTTTTATCAATTGGATGATGAAAAAGACTGATATTAAAGACCTTGATCTTGAATTTGATAATGATGATAGTCTCATTGAGTATCTTCAAGAAAATCACTCAAGAGTGTTCGGTGACACCGAAGATAAATATAGAGAAGAGTTTGAAAAAGAACCAATTGCAAAAGAAAGAGCAACAGCATGTGGTGCTAGAAAGATCAATGAGATTTTAGAATATGGACTTGAGAATTATATTAAGGATAATAAGCTTAATAGAAATTATAATCGAAATAAGAAACTAATTCAACTTGATGAGGCAACAATTCCAAAGAAGTTATGGGATTACATCATGAAGAGATTTGACAAAATAGGTGATAAGAAATATAATGAATTAAAAATTCTTCAGTTTATTAAGAGAAATAAACTAAGATTAACAACTAGAGATATTAAGATGTTTAGACCAGAACCATATAATGGAGATATTTCGGATATATTTTAGATGCAAGATATAAGTACATACATAAATTTATGTGGACTCCAAGGATTACAAAGAAAAGGTAATTCTTGGAATTTTAGATGCTCTATATGCGGAGACTCAAAAAAGTCAAAACATAAGAAACGTGGTTGGGTAATCTGGAATAGTAAAAATTCATGTTGGGTTTATTATTGTCATAACTGCGGAGCTTCATTATCATTTATTAATTATTTAAAACAATATCATAATGAGTCATTTAAAGACTTTATTAAAAATGAATTTAGAAATAAGTATAAGAAAAAAGAGAAAGAAATAAAAATAATAAAGAAAAAACCCCCTATATATAAAGGTGAGTTTGACTTAACTAGAATTTCAGAGTTAAGTCAAACTCACGACACCTATATGTATATGAAGAAGCGTAAAATTCCTCAAAAATATTTTTCATATTTTGGCTATACTGATAATTTTAAAGAATGGATTAATACTAAAATATCAAATAAGTTCGAATACACTAATAAAGAAGATAAAAGATTAGTTATTCCATTTATTGGACAAGATAAAAAATTATTTGGTGTTGCTGGTAGAGCTTTAGATAAAAATAACTTTCCTAAGTATATAACAATCAAATTTGATGATTCATATCCTAAGATATTTGGTCTCGACAGAATAGATAGCCGAATAGATACTTACATATTCGAAGGACAAATCGATAGTTTATTTATTCCAAATTCTATCGCCCTCGGAGGATCAGATATTAAATTTGATACTATTAATGAGATAATACCAAAAGAAAATAGTATATTTATATTTGATAATGAAATTAATTTTGAAATATTTAAAAAGATCGAGAAGGTTATAGGTGAAGGTTATAGATTGTGTTTATTACCAAAAAATATACGAAAGCATGGTAAAGATATTAATGAATATATAATGAGTGGAATGACAAGTAATGAAATTTTGAATATAATTAAGAAAAATACATTTTCAGGATTAAGAGCAAAGGCTCAATTTTCTGTTTGGAAAAGGAGATAGTTAATGTACACATTCGTGAATAGATACTCGAATAGTATCTGTCATATATATTATGATAAAGATGGTAATAAAAGAATAAGTAAAAATAGTAAAAATTTGAATCTAATGTTAGGTGTAGAGACAAATGAAGAATCAAATTGGAAGAATATGTATGGTGATAATATTCAAAAAGTTACATGTGATACATTAGGAGAGTATTATAAGTTCATAAAAGAATACGGAGATTATGAACTTATTTATGGTAATATAAATCCAGTTGCTCAATTTATTTCAAATAAATATGCTGATGAAGAAGTTACTGATTTGTCTCATATAAAGACCTTTATAGTTGATATTGAGACTACTTCTATTATTTGGGATTTCAAAAAGGCAATTTTAATAGGATATGAGAAAGATTTTGAAGAAAGTTCATCTTTAATGGGTTATGTACAAATTAATGATATGTTCACTAAAAATGAACAGAAGCAATTAGTGTACAGAGATGGAGATAAATTAAAACCTTATAATAGACAGATATTTATAAGACAAGCAGGTTTTCCTGATCCAGAAAAAACAGAATATCCTATCATTACAATAGCAATTAAGAATGAGAAGAATGGTAAGCATTATGTTTGCTCTACTAAAGATTATGATAAATCAAAAACTGTTCTTAATATAGATCCTAAAGATATTCAATTTTATAAAGCAAAAGATGAAGAACATCTTTTTAGATGGTTTATTTCCATAATGAGAAAGGAAAAGCCAGATATTCTTATTGGTTGGTATTCTAATAATTTTGATTGGCCTTATATTATAAATAGAAGCAGAGTTGTATTTGGTTCTCTTGATGAGATTTCAAAGATTTCTCCATTTGGTGTTGTTAGTTGTGAAAAGACTGATATTTCATTTGGATTTGGAGATACTGAATGGAGAATAGTAGTTGGCGGAATTACTATGCTTGATTATCTTAAACTCTATAAAAAGTTTATATTTACTCCAAGAGAAAAATATTCTTTAGATTTTATATCAGAAGAAGAATTGGGATCAAATAAAATAAAGTATGATGAATATGGAAATCTAAATGATTTATGGGATCAAAATCCTCAATTATTTATGGATTACAATATTTATGATGTTGAACTAATATCTATGATGGATAAAAAACTTAAATTACTAGATATTTTAGCTTCATTAGCTTATAAAGCAAAATGCAATTTCTATGATGCTCTTGGAACAGTTGGAATTTGGGATATCATTATATACAATAGATTGAAGAAAAAGAATATCATGATTCCACCATCAAAAGAAAATGAATCTGAATCATATGCTGGTGCTTATGTAAAACAACCAATACCAGATATTTATTCATGGATTATATCATTAGATCTTAATAGTTTATATCCGTTTATTCAAAAACAATTCAATATTTCTCCAGAATGTTTGACAGATGAAAGAGAAATGGTTAGAATAGATCAAATTGACTATAATATTCTTTTTCAAGATATTAAGCCCAAAGAAGGTTTGATATTAGCAGGAAATGGATGTTACTTTAAGAAAGATAAAGTTGGTTTTATTCCAGAAATATTGATGGAAATTTATGATGAAAGAAAAGAAGCAAAGAAATTGATGATTCAAAAGAAAATTGAACTTGAAGCAATTGAAAATCAATTAAAGGGGGTTATAAAATGAAGAATAATGTAATGACACTAGTTGAGTTTCTACAAATACCTATTAGATTTGAATGTGATCCTATGAAGGAATATATGGTAAGAGTTGATAGGGAAGTTGAAATTGGGTCTAATACACTAATTATTATAGAAAAAGAAGGTTTTTCTATTGAATCTGTAAAAATTATAGATTAAGGAGAAGTAAAGATGCCATTTAGAGATGATATTTATATTCGAAAAAGTATTACTATAGATTATGATAAATTAGAAAATATTTATATTACATTATGCGATTCTTCAGAAAGACTAGGAACTGGGGTATCTTGTATTAATTCATTAATACATTATTTAGAAGAAAACTTTAAATTTAATATTGATAATTTAAATAATAAGGATAAAAGATGAATGATGAACAAATAATAAAAGGATATTTAGTTTTAAAGCAGAAGAAGGTAAAATATTTGCTATAAATATTAAACAAGAAATATCAAAAAGGCAATTAGAAGATTTACATATTTCTTGGTGTAGAGTTTGGAATAATGCTGGAGTAAATCCTGCTCCTCAAGTATTATTTTTAAATGAGAATATAGAAATTAAAATATTAGAACAAGAAATTAAAAAGATTGATATGGAGGTATAAAAATGAATAAAGTAATAAATTGGTTAGCGTTAAATGTTTTTGGGCTTATAATTAGTTTTGTATATAATTGTGTTTTTTGGTTGTTTCATCTAAACAAACTAAATTCAACTAAAAAGAAAATGAATAGTATATCAAATCTTGATACTCGTATTATGATGAATAAGTTTAAATGGGTAAAGGATAAATTTGATTGGACTCCTTGGGCTTTAACTATTTTTTATAAACAGTTCAATGATGATTGTGATGGTGCTTCAGCTCTTGGAAGATGGTCATGGAAACAACAAGGAATAAAATCAACTATTTATTCTCTAAAAACTGATACAAAGGGTCATTCTGTTTGTGTTAGAGATGATCATACTCAATTTATATCTAATAATGAGGTTATTGATATAGATCCTAATATTTATTGGGAATTTGCTATATTACATTTAGGAAATACTGGATCATATGATTATATGATAAAGAGATGGTGGTAAAATGATAGCATGTGAATGTTGTAGTAAAATATTACCAGGAAATTTCTATTATATAGTTGATGGTAAACCAATTGTCTCTTATATAGTTGATAATGGAGTAAAATATCCTAATCCACCAAAAGATATGGAGTATTGGCCTAAAATTAGATTAAATTTTCTATTGTCTAAATCTGTAAAAGATTATAAATGTCCATATTGCAATCTTATATTTACAATTTCTGAAGATTTAATTTGACAAAGTATCATAAATATATTAAAGTATTTTTAATAAAATCAATTGAATTTATTATATGGGTTAGTTTAATGATGTTAATTGGTTATAAATTTAAATAGGAGAAATAAAATGACAGTTTATACAGAAATTCGTAAAGGCTTTGACGCAAGCAAGAAAAATCTTAATCGAGAGATCATTTCTTCATATCGAGTTATACTTTCAGAGTTAAGTAGATTGGATACCAAGGATCCTTCTGATAAAGAAGTTCTATCAGTGATTAAGAAACTCTATAAGAATGAGAAAGGTATGCAGGAATATCATGGTAGAGAAACTTCAGATTATTTAGAAATTCTTGAGAGATATATGCCTAAAATGATGACAAAGGAAGAGATTAAAGATTATATTCTAACAAATATAGATATCACCATTTTTAAAAATAAGATGCAAGCAATGAAACCAATTATGCAAGCATTAGGAAATAAAGTAGATGGCAATATTGTCAAAGAACTTTTAAACGAGATGTAAAGGAGAATTAAAATGAGAAACATTATTATTTGTCTGGTAGCGCTAGTACTATTTAGTGGATGTGGTGATTTAGGAAATAAGATAGATAGAAAGGCCATTGAGTATATTGATAGAGATTATAAAGTTACTACTACAACTGGTTTCTTTG
>Ga0208299_1001450_pt1 | contig 17682 bp, 25 predicted proteins | sample 15_taG_FD_184089 | JGI IMG/M metagenome (GOLD analysis project Ga0208299, IMG submission 184089) | Marine viral communities from the Subarctic Pacific Ocean - 15_ETSP_OMZ_AT15312 metaG (SPAdes) (version 2) | ecosystem: Environmental > Aquatic > Marine > Oceanic | place: Pacific Ocean | collected...
CGGCCGGATGCCGCGGTTGTGCATTTCGACGAGCATCGCCCAGCTGTCGACGCCCATCCCACAGGCGACGATCAGGCGTGGCCGGTCGTGATCTGGCCGCGGGTAATCGCGCGGATGTATCGACGCCTCCAGACTGGGAGTGATGCGGAGCAAATCCGCAGCCCTCCACAGCTGACGATCGCCGACGGTGTAGGTTTCCACACGCATGGTCAGTGTCTCCAGTCCTGCCGGAAGCCGGGCAGGTTCGGCTGGTCGCGGTCGTGCGCCCTGGTCTCCGCCCGACACTGTGCCGGGCGGGTGGCAGGGATCACGGTCTCAGCGGTTTGACCAGATGTGCAGGTAGCCGTCATCGCCGCAGGCTGTCACATAGTCGTGTGAGAGGTATTTCGCCCAGGCTCGCCAGTCAAAAAACTGCACCAGGACGTTGCCTTCGGGGTCGGATTCGGAAAATCGCTCCTCGATTTCGTGGCCGAAGTTCTCAATGCACCAGTCCTGGAAACTGCCGGCAGTGCAGCCATTGTACCGGTGGACGATGTCGGTCACGGTCGCGCCGTGGTCGCCCTGATGGTTGATGTACGCCGTCACCATGTCGCGCTGGTCGTCGTTCAGTTCCAGCCATTCCCACAGATGGGGGGAGATGTGCGATTCCTCCACCCATTCAGACGGGCAACCCTCACGGTCCTGGAACATCAGTTCCGGGTCGGCCTCATCGCCGTGCAGCTGCCGGCATGCGTCGTAAAAATCGTCTGCGTCGGCGTAGTCGTCCAAGTCGAGCCAGGCGCCCGCGAGGCTGCCGCAGTTGTACTTGTGGTACGTGCCAACGTAGACACGGGGTGCGGTGGTGGTCGTGGTCATGGGTCGTAGTCTCCAGTCCTGCCGGGATGCCGGGCAGGGTCGGCAGGTCGCGGAATGCGTCCGGGTCTCCCTCGCCAGCTGCGGCGAGGGGTGGCGGGACTCACTCAGCCCAAGAATAGGCGTTGGCCTTTGCGTCCGTGGGTGTCTCGCCACGACCCAGCAATACCTTACCTGACAAATGGTCGTCGCGGGTGGCGGTCCAGTGATCGCGGCCTCGGCAGGTGTACTCCCAGCCTCGCCAGCTGAATCCCAGGCCGTTCGGCCATATCGCTTTCGGACTAAATGCCAGTTCGGTGACGGCCTCGCGGATGGTTGCGGTGTCGGTCATCGGTCAGGGTCTCCAGCTGCCGGATGCCGGGCAGTGTCGGCGGGTCGCGATCGTGCGCCCTGGTCTCCGCCCGACACTGTGCCGGGCGGGTGGCAGGGATCACGGTCGGTTCAGCGACACATCTCGTGGTAGATACGGACCAGCGGGAGCCTGGTTTTGCCCCACGTCTGCATCATGTGCTGGCGGGCCTGGCCGTCGATGCGTTCCCACGCGCCACAGTGTCCGTCGTCGCGGCGGACGCGGCCAAAGTAGCAGTCAGCGATCTGCAGCAGGTCAACCGAGAAGCCGTCAGCTGTGTACGTGTCGGGCGTGATGACTGGGACTGCGGTCTGTGTGGTCATGGGTCAGTGTCTCCAGCTGCCAGGATGCCGGGCAGGTTCGGCCGGGGCGGATGTCGCCCCTCACCGAATAAACGCAGCCGGCACGGTCAGCTGTGATCTGAGGCAGGGGGGGAGGGACCGCGGACGCCGGGCAGCGGAGCGGGGGCAGCGATCCGGGGCGGCAGCTGCGATACCGGGCAGCTGTGCCGGCAGCGGGGCGGGCAGCGGGGCGGGCAGCTGGTACTTCTGCCTGATTCCGTTCGGGTCCGGCCGATCCGGGGCGGGCATCCCAGCCCAGCCCCCAGGCATTCTGCGACTCTCTGCCGTAGAGTGTCACAGATTTCTGATGTCCGCAGCTGGCCACAGCTGTACGCGGGTGTTCATCTGATTCTGCGGCAGCTGCAGACTGAGACAATTGACATTTTTTTTGCGTTTGTTTTGTGAGAGGATCGGGGGGGGGCCGGCTCGATTCCGACCAGACCCCCCACCCCTCGGTGGTTCCCCCCCACCCACATAGCCTCCCGGTCTCTGCTGAAATTCGGACACGTTGTCCGAAAATCTCTCCACTGTCATATTTTGCTCAGACGCCGTGCGTGTGGGTGTTGCGTTTCTGGTAAAGCGGACAGGAAAGCGGACAGGAAAGCGGACAGGTTGATTGTCTTTATGTTGAAAAAGCACGGGTTTCAGGGCTGTCCGGTTTCTGTCCGGTTTCTGTCCGGTTTGAAAACGGTCGTATGTACGGCCGATTTGGGTCGTCGGACGCGCGGCGTCCGAGATGTGGTTTGTTCGGACGCGCGGCGTCCGAGATGGGTGTTTGCTCGGACGCGCGGCGTCCGAAGTTGGGTTTTGTTCGGACGCGCGGCGTCCGAGATGTGGTGTTTCCTTGGAGGAGGTTATTCAGATGGGTGAATTTCGCAGTTTCAATCGCGTGATGGATCGTCCGGAGGTATTGACGAAGGACGAGATGGTTCGATGTCTGGGTGTATCTCAGTCGAATGCTGAGAGTGGTTTGACGAGTCGCAGTGCTGAGGTGGAGCAGATTTTGTTATTGAGTGCTGTGATGGGTTTGCGGGCGAGTGAGATCAATTTTCTGGACATCAGTGACGTGAGTGTGGGTGCCTGTGCTGAGGAGCAGTATGTGCGTGTGGTTGGTGGCAAGTGTCGGAAGGCTGGTTTCCGGGGTTTGCGTAAGGATCATTCTGAGTACGTTCCGATCCCTGACGAGCATTGTTTTTCGCGATTGGTTTGGTATCGGAACCGTCGTTTGTCTGCTGGTGCTGATTTGTGTGATCCGTGGATATTGACACCGCGTAGTCGGAAGCGTCCTGGTCGTAAGACGTTGTGGCGGTGGTTCAAGGACGAGGCGATCAGTTGTTTGCCTGAGTCTCGTCGTCGGGAGTTATCGTTGCACAATGGTCGTCACACAGCTGGTACGATGATGGTAGCTCGTGGCGAGGATTTGCCGACTGTGGCTTCATTTCTTCGTCATCGGAACATGGAGATGACGTTACGATATTTGCATGGGAAGCCGGTGAGTCGTCAGGTGATGTATGATGTGGATTGTATTGAGAGTGGTGTATCGGTAGGTCATTTTGTTCGAGACCGGGTGATTACGGAGTTACTGGAGTTAGATTTATCGACACCGATGGAGTGTTACATGCGTGGTTCGTTGGTATCTGAGTTCCGTCGATGTGGGATGATGGGTCGATTCGAGGATGTTCGGGGTCAGGTTTTGTCGTTGTTGGGTGAGTTGGGGTTACAGAGTGACCGTTCTCGTGCGACAGTAATCATGTGGCGTTGGGCGAGTTTGCATTTTCTGGGCAAGGATTGTGATTATGCGCGTGGTCGACGTGAAGACGGAGCGGGGTCGGGGATCATTTCGGACGTTGCTGGCTCACGCGGGTGAGGTATTTTTGTCATCTGCGATGGATTGGCGTGACGACCGTGAGTTGGCGTACGTGAAGGGTGATGGTTGGAAGCAGAAGGATGGTTTTTTGCAGTCGTGGCTGGACTGTCGAGACCGTTATCTGGACGGTGGTGTATTGCGATCTGTTCCGGAAGCTGTTGACCGTGTGGTTGTCAAATCGGACGACAGTCGGTTGACGGTAGGTGAGGCACGTCGTCGTGAGCGTCGTGAGATTGAGTTTGATCGTGAGCGTCGGGACCGTGAGCGTGAGGTTGTGGTTCCTGACTGGCCGTTTTCGATCAGTCGTGACGAGGCGAGTGTGGAGTTAGAGTCAGGTGAGGGCCGGAGCAGCAGTTACGGTGAGCGATTGGAGTGGGTGGCCCAGAATCTGGACAAGCGTAGTGTTCGTCCGTCGGATGCTCCGTGCAATGGCAGCTGGTCGATGTTGGTATGGGCAGTTGAGAACCGTAAGGATTTCTATTCGCAGCAGCGTCAGTTTGTTGCGAGGGGTGAGCAGGAGGGTGAGGAGCAGAAGGTATTGGATCGTGATTTTGGTCGTTTTGAGAAGTTGATTGAGCGATTTGCGTGTTGGCGTCAACTGGATGCACAGGTAGAGGGGTTGGGTGTTTACCGGGAGAACAGCTGATGGGTGAGCGAAAGAAGCGTTCTGAGTTTCATGGAAATTCGTTGCGTAAGCATCATCGGGTGGATTGTGTTTGTGGTATTCAGCATCACATGCATACTCAGGCGAGGAAGGTTTGCGGTGATTGCGGTTTAGATTTGCGTAGTTTGCCGTATGTGGTTGAGGACACGGACAAGGTGATCCGCTTGATGATTCAGGAGTCTGAGCCGAATGATTGGTACATATGATGTTTGATCTGGTTCCCCGCGAGTTGGCATCGAATCTTCATTTTCGTCGTGGGTTGTACGATTTAGCTCGTACTGACGAGGATTTCCGGTTTGGTTTGCTGGATGCTTGCGAGTCGGACTGTTTGTTTTTCGTTGGTGTATTTGGCTGGTTGCAGGAGGTACGTCCATGTGCTGAGTGGGAGCGATTTGATCGTTACGAGGGTGGCAGCGGTACATTGCCGTTTGTTCCTCGTGGTTATCAGATCCGCAGTATGGGCGAGATGCTTGATTCGCTTGGTCGTCGCGACATCATAGCACCGAAGAGTCGTGAGACTGGTGTATCGTGGATGTGCGTAGCGATAGCAGTGTGGGACATGCTGTTTCACGGTGCGCACATTGGTTTTGTGAGTCGTGACGAGGACAGTGTTGATTCGAACGGTCCTGGCAGTTTGTTTTCGAAGGTTCAGTTTTTCCTTGATCATTTACCGTGTTGGATGCTGACGAGTGGTGATTACACTCGGAATGTGAGTCAGCACACGATCGAGTTTCACCGGAGTGGTGGGAGTTTGCATGGGGTAGCGACTGGTCCGAACATCTTCCGTGGTGACCGTAAGAAGTGGGTTTTGATGGACGAGGCTCATTTTTTCCGAGACGACTATGCGGCCCGTGATTCATTGATTGGTGTGACACGTTCTCGTGTGATGGTGAGTACATTAAATCGTGAGCGTGGTGCGAGCGGAGCCTTTTACGAGGCGTGGCAGGACGCTGACGCGGCTGTGACGGTGATTGAGATTGACTGGTCTGAGGATGTGGACAAGGCTCGTGGTTTGTACACGACGGATCACGGTCGTTTGAAGATACTGGACGAAGCGTTCTGGCGTGATCACGAGTTGCCTGGTGGTGGTTATTCTCACCCATACCGTTCTGGTGCTGAGTACGAGTTCCAGCTGGACGACACGGTTCGGTCGTTGTATTACGACTACGAGGGCAGTCGAGCGGGCGTGAATCGTCAGACATTGGCAGCGGAGTTGGACCGGGATGTGACTGGTGCGACGGCCCAGCTGTGTGACAGTGCGGTATTGAAGGATGCATTGCGAACGTGTCCTGATCCGGATCAGACGGGAACTTTGTTGCCTTGTACTGGTGGTGATGGTTGGGAGTGGGACTGGACGTTGCCTGGCGAGGCGAAGTTGTGGTGTATTCTGGTGGACGGTAATCCTCCTGAGAGTGATTACGTGATGGGTGCAGACATTGCTGCAGGTACTGGCGGCAGTTATTCGAGTTATTCCTGTCTGGCGGTATTCGACCGTAAGACAGGTGAGCAGGTATTTGAGTGGCGCAGCAACCGTGTGAATCCGTTGGCGTTTGCGGATTTGGCCCGTCACATTGGTTTATGGTTCAGTGAGGCGTACTTTGTGCCGGAGGCGAACGGTCCGATTGGTACGTTATTCATGGAGGAGTTGGTACGTTTGGGTTATCCGCGGCTGTATTTCCAGAAGCGTGGCAAGAAGAGTTACCGGTCTTCGACGGATCGGCCGGGCTATTGGAACGGTGATGGTGGTGGTGAGTTGCTGACGACATTGGAGGCTGGAATCAAGACAGGTCGTTCAAAGGTCAAAAGTCGTCTTTGCTTGAAAGAGATGGGGAACTACTTTTACCGGAACGGTAAGTTGGTACAGGCTCGTGCGCAGGCGGATGAGGACGAGGGTGCGCGTGGTCAGGCTCACGGTGACATGGCGATAGCGACAGGTGCAGCGTGGTGGGGCGTCCGTGATTTGCCGGTCTGGAAGGAAGAGACTCCTGTTCAGCGTGTTCCGGTGGATTGTTTTTCAGCACGTCGAGCAGCGGCCCGAGAGAGAGATCATCAGAAGTCGGTCAAGTCCTACTGGAACCCTTGGACCTAATTCAATTTCTGTGGCGGCGATCGATGGAAGTATTCCCGATTCTCAGTGAGGCTGGAAATGACAGCGAAATCCTTACCCTCTCGTTGGCCCTGGTTGCATTCTTTGGCGTTCTGGTCCGGGAGGGGTTCGGTTTCGTCGGACGAATGCGGGATTCCAGCGTGCCGGGAAATGCCGAGCTTGCTCGCAGAATCAAGTCTCTTGAAGACCGAGAGTCAGCAACTGCTGCAGCAGTGTCAGACGCTCGTGAAACCCTTGCCGGGATTGAAACACTCATCAAGCAGTGGCAGTAAAGAGTGATGTGATGCCATCAAAAGTCGAAGATACCGATTCGGTTCACGAAATGATTGAGACTGTGTGTGATGAATGGCATTCAGCGATTCAGGCTGATTTGGAGCATGGTGTCAGGTGGCTGAACGAGTCAGCATCTGCGGAGTTTGCGTCGAAGTACCCGCAGTTGTGTGCTTTTGGACACTGGTTATCCGAGTTGGAAATGAAATTGTCTTCGAACGAAGAGGGCTGAGTCGATGGAACAGCACAATTTGAAGAAGCTGAAGACGGCTGTGGAGTCGTCTCGGAAGTCGTTGTCGCGGTTCCGTGATGAGGAAGTGGAGGCATTACGTCAGTATGTGGGTCGTCATTACGGTGATCAGGGTTCGTACGATTCGATCCCTGTGAACATGATGGAGATTGCCGTCACGACGATGTTGCAGCAATTGTCGGCGAAAGAGCCACAGGTTCTGGTGACGACTCGTGACAGCAGTTTGCGGCACACTTTGGCGGATTCGGAGAAGGCGATCAACAGGATGCTTGACGAGATGGATTTCGGTGCTGAATTGAAGATGTTTGTGATGTCGGCGTTATTTTCGGTTGGGATCATGAAGGTGGGTGTTGATGCGACCCAGATGATTGAGATGGACGACGAGTGGGTGACGGACACTGAGGTATTTGCGGAGCATGTTCCGTTTGCCGACTGGGTGCATGACACGACGGCAAAGAAGTGGGATCCACGTCAGGTTCAGTTTTGCGGTCACACGTATCGCCGGCCGTTGGAGTGGTCGATGGAGAATCCGGCATTTGACGAGGAGGTTCGATCGGAACTGTCGTCGGACAAGAATCGGATGTTCAGTGGTAAGGACGACAGTGGTTCGGTTGCTCACGGTCCTGATTCAGTGGACGATGACGGTGAATTTGTCCCGTACGTGGATTTATGGGACATCTGGATACCTGGTGAGCAGCGGATGGTGACTTATGCTGAGAGCAGTTCGAAGGCATTAGCTGATCGGGTAATTGAGGGTCGTCGTGGTCAGAGTCCGTATCATCTGCTGCATTTCAACCCGGTATTGAACAACGTGATGCCATTGCCGCCTGTGATGAACTGGATGGATGTTCATGATCTGGACAACAAGATGTTCGTGAAGCTGGGTGAGCAGGCGAGTCGTCAGAAGACGGTGACATATGCGTTGCCAGCGGCGATTGACGATGCATCGACGATCATCAAGTCTGAGGATGGGGATACGATTCCGGTTCAGAATCCGCAGGGTGTGAAGGAAATGCGGTTTGGTGGTCCGGACCAGCAGATACTGGGTTTTGCTGGTTACATGCGTGATATGACGTCGTATGTGATGGGTAATCTGGACGCGCTGGCCGGATTGGGGAGTGAGGCTGACACACTTGGTCAGGAGCGGATCATCAAGGGGAGTTCGAATGCTCGGCTGCAGTCGATGCAGGGTCAGGTATTGAAGTCTGTGAAGCAGATTGTGCGTGATATTTTCTGGTGGATGTGGCAATCCCCTACGATCCAGCTGGATTTGGTGCATGAGATATCGGGGATGCAGCTGGAGAGCAGCTGGCCGATGCAGATAGACGCGATGGGTTTCGAGGTGGACGTTCGCGAGGGTGTGGACATTGATCTGTATTCTCTGGATATCGAGCCTTTTTCGATGCAGGACAAGAGTCCGCAGCAGCGAGTTCAGGAATTGCTTCAGATATGGCAGACAGTTGTGATGCCGGGCCAGCAGATGGGAACTTTGGTTGGTGATACAGAGAAGCTGGTGAAGTTGATTTCGAAGTACGCTGATCTTCCTGAATTGATGGATTTGGTAGCTTTGCGTGATGAACCGGAGATGGGAGGTGGTGGAGCAGGTGGTGGCGGGATGTCGATGCCGGGTCCGAAACAGCCGACTGAGTACATTCGGCACAATGTTTCGAACGGCCCGAGTCGTGGTGGTGCGGAGCGATCGATGATGAGTGAGGCGACTGCGTTGGGGAATCCAGGTCAGTCGTGATGTTCTGAATATGGTGGCCATTGGAGGGCGAACCGTTGAAAAAGAGAATCCACATCAACCAGCACCGGATCAAGTCGAATCACAAGACAGGTGCAAACGAGCCGGTAATCACGGTCAAGACGTACAAAGAGAACCGGTATGGTCATTCTGTAATGATCAATGGTCCGAGCGTGGTGGTGTACAGTCCGGACAAGCCCTTGTCGTGTGGTGCGAGGGTCTGGATCGAGACAGACTCAGATGTGGATGTCTGGACGATAGAAGGGCTGACGGAGAGAAAAGCATGAGAATGGATTGGCATGTCGACGACTGAAGCGATGGTTGATATTGCTCCATTTGTGATTATCGTCGCGGCGGTGCTGTTACGGGTGAGATGGTACAGTCGTCGCGGAAGGCGTAACGAATAAGATTGGGACACAGTGTCCGGATTTTTCTGGGTTGGGAATCGATATTGACCACCGAACCAACGGAAGGTTTAATCAGCAGTGACAACTTGAATTCACGCGGGACAGCGTTTGGAAGATAGCTACTTCCCAGCGTTGCATCGTAGATGTTGACAGAAGACGGTTTCAGGGATCCCTGTTCTCCCTGCGCCGTCTTTTTTTGTGCATTTTCGATCTGTTCCGCCTGAACATAGAGGTAAGAAGCGATGGCATATCGGGTGACCACGGTCAAGGACGGGAAGGTAACGGAAGTCCGTGGAAATACCCGTAGCCGCAAGCGTAAGTCTTCGACCCTGGATGTGGGAGTATTCGGGCAATCGTCGTCCGGGTGGCCGATGTGGAGTGATGCAGCTGGCGTCCATCCGGACCAGATACCGGAAATGATGGAATTCGATCGGTCCTGCGGGATATCCGTAGAGTACCGGGATGACGGGTGCGTGAAGTTCAACGATCGGTCGGAGCGTGCGAAATACTGTTCAGCGCATGCGTTGGTAGATCGAAACGGTGGGTACAGTGACCCTCAGCCTGGGGGATATGAGAAATATGACCGAGGATACGACTCCGAAGATGCCTCCGGAACTGAGGAGGCTGATGGATGAACTGCCCTTTCCATTTTTGCTGGTGGGGGCTTTTCCGAGCCACGGTGTGGTTCTCAGCAATGTGTCTCTTGAGGATCAGTGGTATTTAGCGAGTGTGCTGGAGGAACATTTCACAAGTGAGGCGTATCCGCCTCATACATTGAATTGAGAGACGAATGTTTGACTGACAGACACTGACATAAGGGACTGACGCAACCACGTCGGTCGCAAGGGGCCACAGTCGACTGATCATCGACGAGACGGCCTTGAATAACGTCGCGGTCTTCAAGGGGCCGGCGCGGTTGCGCTGGTCCCTGTTTTCATTGGAGGCTGCAAAATGGCGTTACAGGACATGTCACCGACTGATGATGCGGTTGAAGAAACTGGCAGTGACGGTGTTGAAACGGATTCGTCTTCGTCTGGTGGCGAATACGACATTCAGGACACGGTCGATGACTTTACCCCGGATGACTCAGATGGGGGCGACGAAACAACTGATATACCGGATGAGGAATCATCCGATGCCAGCACTCCGACAACGGGTGCTGAGACGCCGGCGAAAGCCGACTGGGAGACGTTTTCTCCTGAATTGCTGGATCAGGCTGGTCAGCTTGGATTCAACCTCAACGACTTAAAGACCCTTGGTTCTGAAGATGCGTTGCGTGTTGCGGTCCATAAGCAGATTGGTCTGCTCAACCAGGCGTTGCAGGAACAGCGGCGTCTGGGGCAATCTCCGGAGTCAGGCGATACGCCTGACGATGTGCGGAAGATTCTGGATGACATGGCGGAAGACAACTTCGATCCCAAGCTGATCGAGGCGTTGGAAGCGGTGATTGGTCAGAACCAGGCACTTCAGGAGAATCTGCAGTCCGTGTCGAGTCAGTCTGCGCAACAACGCCAGGCACTTGAGACGCAGCTGCAGCATGTTGTTCAACAGGCCCAGGTGGGCCAGGCGCAGAAGGCTGTTGACTGGTTCGACACGTCGCTGAAGGCACTTCCAGAGAGCTATTCATCGCTACTGGGTGAAGGTCCGTCCGCGAAAATGGATCAGAACACGGTCGAGTACCAGAACCGGGATCGTCTATCCCGGATCGCACTCAACTTTGCTGCGAACTGGCAGAATTTTGGTTTCTCCAGTGACGACGACCCACGGATTGTCGAGTCAGCCGCCGCGGCTGCGTTCGGCGAACACGCAAAAACCGCTGCCCGTAATAACCTCAAATATCAGATGCAGCAGAACGGGCGTCAAATCACGTCCCGTCCTACGCATACGCAAAAAGTGCCGAAGGATCCGCGTGAGCGAGCCGCTCACAACGCGGATCAGCACCGCTTGTTTCAGAGGTGATGACGGTCATCACAGATAAGGAATTGATTCATGGCTACTGCAACTCTTGCTGGCGACATTCAGGATTTCGTCGCCGGTACACTCAAGGATCTTGGTCCGCTGAATTTTCAGCAGATCGCACAGAATCTGCAGGAATATCCGGTTCTCAGCAAGTGGCTGAAGAAGGAAAAGGTGATCATCGAGTCAGGTAACGGCATTCAGAGAAATCTGATGTCGAAGCTGTCGAACCAGGCCAGTCACGTTGGTCTGCTCGATACCGACACGTACGACATTCCGGACCTGATGGTTCAGATGAGTGTGCCTTGGCGGCATGCCCAGTCAAAATGGGGTTTCATCTACCAGAGCGACATTCTGATGAATCGCGGCCGTGCTGCGGTTTTCAATGTTGTTGAACCTCGTCGAGCGGACGCACTGATTTCGCTCGCAGAGGAACTGGAAGCGAAAGCCTGGTCGGCACCGGCCGTTGCAGACACGACTCTTCCGTACGGTGTTCCGTACTGGATCGTGTACAACGCGACGACTGGTTTCAACGGTGGTTTGCCCAGTGATCACACCACGGTCGCTGGCGTGAGTCTGACCGATCACCCGAACTTCAAGAACTACACGGCCCAGTACACGAATGTGTCCAAGGCCGATCTCCTGAAGAAGATGCGGACTGGCATGCGTAAGGTTGGCTGGAAATCTCCGGTCAGCATGCAGGATTACCGCAAGGGCAAGGGCCAGCGGATGCAGCTGTACACCAATGAAGCGACCGTCGCGTCGTTTGAAGACATTGGTGAAGCCCAGAACGAGAACCTCGGTCGTGACCTGGCCCCGGCTCAGGCCGGCAAAGGTAACGATGTCGGCGAAGTCGACATGCAGCTGGTGTTCCGTCGTCACCCGATCATCTGGGTGCCACAGCTGGACGACACGTCGGTGTATACGGGACCGTCGGCCCCGGTTTACTGCATCGACCATTCGGTCTTTTACCCGGTGTGTCTGAAAGGCGATTTCCTCCGCGAATCCGAAGCGAAGGAAGTTCCGAATCAGCACAACCTGTACCGCATCTTTGTGGACCTGTCCTACCAGTACATGTGCATCGACCGTCGTCGGTGTGCGTTGTTCGCAACAGGTGCCTGATACGAGAGTTGAGAGAGACGGGGGCCGGCTACTCTGGCCGGCCCCTGTTTTCCAGACCGGTCTTTGGTGGTCCGGCGAAAAAGACCGTGCGGGAGCGCGGAACCCGGCCCAGAAGGGCAAACCCCACGGCGGGGGTCGTGGAAAAGAAAGATCACTATCATGACTAATCAAATGGGACTGCTGCGGAACCTCGGTGATACGACTCGACTGCCGAGTCGAAATCTGTGGAAGTTATTTCCGTGGGATGACATCGACAATCAACGCTGTGACGGCATTGTCTATTTCAATGACTTCACAGCATCGCCGAACGTGCCGGCTGGCGCAGAAGCGGCGTTTGGTGATTTTCACGGTTTTGCCAGTACCGGTGGGTCCGTTACCAGCGGTGAGGAAGATGGATCAACCCTCGTCTTGTCTTCGGACGGAGACGACGAAGGTGCATCGATCGGTCTGCAGAATCAGGCATTCCGGATCAGTTCCGGCAAGGGCAACGTCATTTTTGAAGCCCGTATCAAAAAATCGGCACTGACCGATTCGAAGATCGGTGTGGTCTGCGGAATGAGCGACGGCACTGCTCTGAGTGCGACGGTCCCGATTGCGGCGGATGGAACGCTGGCAGATCACAACTTTGTCGGATTCCATAACCTGGAAGGTGACGGCGACACATTTGATGCGGTGTACCGCGCCAATGGCGTTGCGAAGGAGGACATTCTGGCAGATGCCGTGACAGTCGTTGCCGACACCTATGTGAAGTTGGGCATGAAGTTCGACACTTCTACCGATGTGTTGACCATGTACAAGGACGGTCAGGCAGTCGCGAGTGCCACAAAGACTGTTCCGAACGCCACAGGAACGGACTTCCCGGCAGATGTCAATCTGGGATTCGTTTTCGGTGTGCTGAACGCTTCGGCATCGACTCCTGGTAGTGCGGAAATCGACTGGGTGCGTATTGGTCAGGAAATCATCTGATCGTCAACTGCACTGTCTCCCGGCCTGGGTACGCCTTCAGAACTGCCTTTTCATTCGAATTACATCTCATCAAGGAGTGAGTCATGGGTAAAGGCAGCAAGGAAAGTCACGCGATGCCGAAAGTGACAAAAGACGGCAGTCAGAAAATGGCACAGAATCTGGCCGATCAGGTCTGCAAGGCGACTGGCGGCAAGACTGGAAACAGTTCAGGCGGCACCAAGAAGACCGGTCGGGGCGGTTACTGAGTCACACCGCGTGGCCGGGACTTGATGATCGCCGGGGTTCACGGTCAGTCTCGGTCTCGGTCGCGTAGCCGCGCCTGGCCCCCTCCACCGGGCGCGGCTTTTTTTTTCAGGGGGAAGCGAGACGAAATTCGCCAGATACATTTTGAATGGAGGCAGCTATGTCGGATCGAAATAGGATTCAGGACAATCGAATGGCGGGAAATGTGCGGCACATGCTGGGCATTGATGGTCTGACCGAAATTCCGCAGTCGTTGATTGATGAGGTTGTGCAGATACAGCATTTGCTAAAGCCTTTCGGGGCAAATCTGGATATTCGAAATCTGGCACAGCTGGTCGTCGGATGGAAACGTAACAACCCAAATCCGTTGATGGCCGATTGGCACGACATGGAGCCGGGTACGCCACTTTCGCTGGTCACGGTCGAAGGTGAAGAAGACGTTGAATTCGTGCGTAAACCGGGTGGGAAGCACATCGACAAAGTCCATGTTCGAACAGCGGACATGGACGAGGGAAAATACAGAGTGGTTGACAAATCAGACCTGCGTCAGCCGGAAATGGTGTAACTGATGGGTGAACCAACACTATCCGTGGACTATCAGATTCTGTGCCGGGAACTGGCTCGCCAGCTGGGCTACGGGTCCACCTATTCGACCGGCACGCTGACGACGTCCGGATCATCTACAACAATAACGCTTGCGAGTGGTGTTTTCCCGTCCTGGGTAGGCACATCGACAACCGGCACATCGGCGATAAACATTGCGGGAACGCTGTATGCGGTCACAGCGAGAACGAACGACACAACGGCGACGATCGACACAGCGGTTAATCTGAGTGGTGCCACGGCATTCGTTCTGGTGCAGGCGCGGACAGATACGCTGACAGATGGATTCCAGGACATTCAGGACTGCATCGACGAGGGATACCGGGAGTTTTGTTCGCCACCGCCAGCCGGCCAGGAACCGTACTACGTCTGGAGTTGGTTGCTGGAACGAACCACTCAGGCACTCTCTGCTGCTGACGAATCATATGATCTGCCTGAAAATTTCGGGCAGTTTCTCGACAATTCAGTGACCTACGCGAAGGGAAGTGATTATGAGAACTTGACATTCATCAGCCAGAAGGAATTCCGTGGAAAACAGGCGAGGGACGATGCGTCTGGTACTCCGGAATACATTTGCTGGCGTCAAAAAACCGGGTTCGACGCATCGATTGGCCGCAGGTTCGAACTGGTTCTGTATCCGACACCAGATGCCACATTGACTATTGCATACCTGTACCGTGTCGTGCCGAACCGATTGAGTCCCACGAATCGATATGCATTGTGCGGTGCATTGCACGGTGACACGTTGATGAAAGCGTGCCAGGCCGCAGCCGAGCGGAAGCTGGACGACGAATCGAGCGTGTATGCGCAGAAGTATCAGGAACGACTTGCAGCCAGTATTTCTGCGGACCAGGCCGTGAAAGCCACAATGGGGATTTGACATGGTCGGACGAGCATATTCACGCAAGAGACCGGATTACGGTTCATACCGCTGGTATCAGAGCCAGCTGGGCCGTCTGGATCCGGAGGTTGGTCCCGATCCGGATACATGGGAATCGGGTGCGACGGAGTTTTATCACGACATAATCAACCGCGGTGCGATGCGGGTTTATTTCCTCGACGATCTGTCGGACGGGTACTCACACAAGTGGAAATTCCTTCGCACGCGGTTCACTCTGCAGACCACCAGTTCGAAAGCGGATTATGCTCTGCCTGACGACTGTGGTGGGATTGTGGGCAATCTGGCTTTCGACAGTTCAGATTCAGGGTACAGCACGGTCTTCAAGTCATCTTCGGAAGAGATTTTGAAGTGGCGTTCGATCAACACAGACGTATCGAGTTATCCAGAGCGATTTGCGGAGGAGTGGACAGATGACGCGGGTCTGAATTCACAGGGCCGGCGACTGATGTTGTGGCCGACCCCGGACGCGAATTACACGCTGAACGGCCTGATGGACGTCACACCGGTCGAAATGAACGAAACGACCCGTCCGTTCGGATATGGTGGTCGCCCGCTCGTAGAGACGCTCCTGTCGTCCATGCTGGCGATTCTGGACCCCAGTGCCGACGGATATTACCGGACCCGGTTGCGGGCCGCAGTACAGCACGACGAAACGCATGCGATTCCAGAGTTCCTCGGCAAAAACCTGAACGGTCGCAAAGGCTGGTTGCGTGCGAGGGACGACGGTGGAAGGTTCACAGAGTTCAATCCGGTCACTTACAGCGGATAGTCACATGGACATTCAAAAGATGATTGAATTGCTGACTGGTGGTGAGGACACCGCACCTGCGGCTCGCCGTACACCCAAAAGAAAAAGCCAAAAGAAGAGAAGGACAAAAGGGAAGCGGAATCGAACAAAAATGACAGGTCCAGCAGAGCCTTTATACGATACGGCTGGAAACGTGATCGGCACCCGTCAGGAAACTTTCACGCCACTGAGTCGGAAGGATCGAAGAAAGCTAAGACGGAACTCTCCGGATACCAGTCAAGAAATTCCGATGGGACTGAGGGTCACGCCTCAGACCATTCCAGATCCGTCTCGAATGTATCAAGGGATGACGCGGACGCCGCAGCGTATTCAGGCACCGGATCCCCCGTTCGAGGGTCCGATAAATCCCAGTCGGTCACAGTTGTTGCTGCAGCAACTCATGTCGGGCGCGAATCAGCCGGCCCAAGCAGGCAATCAGTTTCCCGCACCGGGTGGTGCGAACGCCGAAATGCACAGAAGAAGACGTGTTCCTCAAAGCCTTTCAGAATTGTTGGGTATGTAAGGTTCACAGAGTTCAATCCGGTCACTTACTCAGGGTAGGAGCATAAAAAAATGGCACGTTCACTCGATCTGCATTCAGCGGAAGAAACTATTATCGAAGTCCCAGGTGTGGGAATCCTTCTCGCTTACGGCACGTCCGTGCCTTCAGATGCGGCTGCAGGATACGCCACCGGTTGTCTGTATTTGAAAACTGATGGCGGTGATGCGACATCGGCTTATGTCAACGAAGGCTCCAGCACTTCGGCGAACTTTAATGCCATCACTGTCGCTGCCTGATTCTCATCGTTTAATAGGGTCCAGGTGACTCATGTCAAAAGAAATCACGGTCGCAGGTCGTCTGTCATTCGACGATGGAAAGACTTCCGTCACCTTCAACAAGGGGGTGGCGGAAATCGATTCCACGGGGAAGCAGGTGGTGCATCATGTCCAGTCGATTGGTAATTCTGCCGACGAGGCTCTCGTCATAGGTGATGTGACCACGGGCGGTACGAATCTGGGCTGGGCGATGTTTTACAACCGTGATCCGACGAATTTCGTAGTGATCACTCATGGCGATAATGCTTCCGCGTTTTTGAAACTGAAGGCGGGTGAAGTTGCCGGCCCTATGCGTCTGGGAACAAACACACCGTTTGCCTTGGCAGATACGGCTGCAGTGGAACTCGAATACCTGATTATTGAGGAATAACCGATGGCCTTAGTTCCCGGTTCAACGAGCCGTACATATCACCAGATTCAACACAATCCCGATTCGGACAATACGGCAGCTACAAAAACGATCGCTGCAGATGCGGACCATTCCTGGGTCATTGCTCGTATCCTTTTTTCTTATGACGACGATGGAGCGGGATCACTGACGATCACCGATGGGACCGATACATGGAAATGTTTTGTCACAAAAGGTGGCGCAGGGCCGATTGGTGACGGAGATTCACCTGTTTTCATAGGGGCGAAGGGTGCGGCGGTCACAATTACGTTGGCAGCAGTGACAAGCGTAAAAGGCACGGTCAACATTCTGTACTACTGAGGCAATGACCGATGACACAGTATGCTCGCCCAGATGGCGTGGTCGCAGCTGGTAGCTGGACCGATTCGGATGGTCTTGCGAGTCCGTCGCATCTGAACATGGATGAAACGACGGCGAATACGTCCGATTACAACCGGGCTGAGGACGGTGGTGGTGGTGGCACGGTAGGACCGTTCAAAGTCAGTTTGAGTAATGTGACCGATCCCGTGTCGGCGACAGCACACGTCGTCAAAGTCAACGCGGCAGGCGAAGACATTGCGATGGATGGTACGGTTCCATCGCTCACTTACGCTCTGTACGACACGACGGTCAGCACGAGTACGCCGATCGCAACCAAAACATTTACACCAGCGGATGGTTCATGGGGCGAGAACACGATTTCACTCAATGCAACGCAGGCGAATACGATCCTCGATTACACGGCCCTGCAGCTGTGGTTCACGCTGAACGAGCTTGAAGAGACTGCGGGGGGTTCTTTGGTCAAAGTGACATGGGCGGTTTTCGAATGTGGTGATGCTCCGGTGGCATCGTCTGGAAATGCCTTGTCTGGCTTGTCCGGTTTGTCTGGGATATCAGCGTGAGGGGGGGGGGATGGACTGTCCCTATTGTGAGTCAGCTGGTCATCGCGACGTCCACAGCATGCTTCGGCATGTATTGATGACTCATGTGGAACGTCAATATAGGCTGACTCGTGTACTGTTTCGTGG
>Ga0208299_1001452_pt1 | contig 17670 bp, 19 predicted proteins | sample 15_taG_FD_184089 | JGI IMG/M metagenome (GOLD analysis project Ga0208299, IMG submission 184089) | Marine viral communities from the Subarctic Pacific Ocean - 15_ETSP_OMZ_AT15312 metaG (SPAdes) (version 2) | ecosystem: Environmental > Aquatic > Marine > Oceanic | place: Pacific Ocean | collected...
AACGCTTGACACCACCCACCCATCCTGTATACTAGTATCATAGACTAGGGGATAACTACGTGTATAAAATAGCACACCTTGCGGACACGCATATAAAGAATTTAAAATTTCATTACGAATACAAGAAAGTATTTGAACAACTTTACGAGAAGTTACGAAAAGAAAACGTAGACTACATCGTACACTGCGGCGACATCGCCCACACCAAGACACAGATTTCACCAGAGTTCGTTGAGCTTTGCTCCGACTTCTTTGCAAATCTAGCGAAAATCGCACCAACCTACATCATTCTGGGGAACCACGACGGCAATCTAAAGAATAGTACCCGTCAGGACGCCCTGTCGCCCATTGTGAAGGCTTTAAACCTACCGGACCTACATCTGCTCAAGAACGCCGGCGAAATCGTCGTAGAGCCGGACCTCGCGCTCAACGTGCTATCTGTGTTTGATGAAGAGAACTGGGTTTCCCCGAGCGACAACTCACGCATCAACATCGCACTTTATCACGGCTCTGTGTCTGGCGTCAAAACTGACACCGGCTGGGTGATGACTCACGGAGATCACGATGTGAGTATTTTTGGTGGTCACGACTATGCTATGCTTGGCGACATTCACAAGACAAATCAAATCCTCGACACCGAAGGTCGCGTGAGATATTGTGGCTCAACGGTCCAGCAGAATCACGGCGAGACAAACGACAAGGGATTTTTAATTTGGGAAATTGAAGACAAAGACACGTTTCGCGTGAGTCACCATGTTTTGCTAAACCCCAAGCCATTCGTAACAATCGAACTCACGCCAAAGGGGCGCATGCCCCGCGGCACCAAGATCCCCCCCGGTGCGCGTTGTCGACTTGTGAGTAATAATAACTTACCACTAGACGTTATGCGTAAGGCTGTGGAAGTAGCCAAGCATCGATTCAAGCCAGAGAGTATAACCTTTCTCAATCGTGCCGCAGGAGAGCGGGGCACCGTAGAGATCGGAGCCGGCTTTAAGGTAGAGAACCTTCGAGACAAGGGAGTTCAAGAAAACTTAATTCGTGAATACCTCACAGATTATGAGCCTACGGAGGAGATGCTAGAGAGAGTGTTTGAACTTAATCGTAAATACAACTCACAGATTGAGGAGACGGAAGAGGTTGCTCGCAACGTAAATTGGAATATTAATAAGTTTGAGTGGGATAACTTGTTCAACTATGGAGAAGGAAACAGCGTTGATTTCAACAATCTCAATGGCATTGTAGGCATATTCGGAAAGAACTATTCCGGAAAGTCTAGCATTATTGATGGATTACTTTATACAATGTTTAATACTACATCTAAGAACGAGAGAAAGAACTATAATATCATCAACCAGAACAAGCAAGTTTGTCGCGGCGTGATAGAGCTTCAGGTCGGCGAGAAGGTTTATACAATTGAGAGAGACTCCACGAAGTATGTGAAGAAGCTTAAGGGTGAAGTTACCAATGAAGCCCGCACTAATTTAGATTTTAATGGGGTAGATCCAGTTATGGGAGAGGCTGTAAGCCTCAATGGCACAACCCGCAACGAAACGGATGCCCATATTCGTAAGCGCTTCGGGACAGTTGAGGATTTCTTGCTCACATCTATGTCCAGTCAGCTCGACAGCTTGTCGTTTATTAAAGAAGGATCAACAAGGCGCAAAGAAATCCTCGCTAAGTTCTTGGATTTAGACATTTTTGAGAGAAAATTTAAGTTGGCCCACGAGGACTGTGCTGATCTTAAAGGACTTCTCCGCCGAGTTGGAGAGACTAATTACGATAATGATATCGCCCTCGCGGAAGTTCAGTGCGAAGAAGCACGGAAAGAATTGGACAACGAGGTCAAAACCTGCGCAGTTGAAAGGCAGAATTTAGCCGATGCACAGTCGGAATACGAAGCTCTGACCGAGCAAATCGACTCCATCCCAGCGGAAAGGCTGGATATAAAGGCGCTTCTAGAATTGAAGGACGCCTTGGGAACCAAGATCGAAGACACTAATCTCAATATTGTTGAGCTAAAACAAGAGGTTGTGGCATATGATGAGAATCTCAAAGAGTATGATGACTTTCTTACTACCATTGATATTGAAGATCTATTAGAGAAGAAGAAGCAACATGATGAATTCAAGCAAAAGTACGACGACACAGTCAATCGCGCTCGCCTCATGGATAATGAATATAAAGGACTCAGCAAGAAAATAGACCTCCTCGATGAAGTGCCCTGCGGGAGTCAGTTTCCTATGTGTCGATTTATTAAAGATGCTCATCTTGCCTCGGTTGAGTTGCCATCCCTAGAAATTGATATTATTAATGAGATAGAGGGTGCAAAAAGTTATAAGACAAAGATAGTGTCAGTCAACTCAGCCGAAATGATAGAGGTGATTGATAACTATAACTCTACCATTATCAAGAAAAATAATATTGAAATTGAAAAGCGCGATAATAAGGTCTCGATTGAGAAACTTTATGCGAAGATTAAAGCTAGCCGGGCAACTTTGAGTGCAACACAAGATAAAATTGATCTCTACGAAGAAAAGAAAGATCTGATTAAGAATATCGAGAGCCTCCTGGAAGCCCGCGGTAAAGTCCAAAAAGTAATTGATAATTCTCTGGGATCTATTTTTATTCTTGAAGATCTGATTAATAATCACCATCGACAGATTGGTTCCCTAGAGCAGAAGGTGGAGTCGCTCCATGATAAGAAGAAAGAGCTTCACAACATCAGGGAAGAGTACGCGTCTTATGATCTGTTTATGCGATGCACTCATTCGAACGGCATTGCATATGACATTATCAAAAAGCGCCTTCCTGTTATTAACAGTGAGATAGCGAAGGTGCTCTCCAACATTGTGGACTTTGAGATTTTCTTCCAGGAAGATGGCAGAAAATTAAATATCTTAATTAAGCACCCCCAACATGAACCGCGCCCCATCGAGATGGGCTCCGGAGCAGAAAAGACAGTTGCGGCCATGGCAATCCGGTTGGCGCTATTATCTGTTTCATCTCTCCCCAAGGGCAATATTTTTATCCTTGACGAACCTGGCACCGCACTCGATGCTGAGAACATGGAGGGTTTCATACGAATCCTTCAGCTCATTAAGATGTATTTTAAGACTGTGATCCTTATTTCTCACGTTGATTCTTTAAAGGATATTGTAGATGTTGAAATTACCATCGATAAAATAGACGGCTATGCTAAGGTCAGTCAGTAGCTATTCCTCTAGAGTATAATTGTATACTTGTTGAAAGTAGTTCTCAATAGCAAATCTTTTAGAGACCTCATCACCGGTATACCACACCCAAATAATTTTACTACCGATCTCTGCGATGGCTCCCATGGTCCGCCTAATATCATCCTCTACCCATTCTAAATATTCTTCACGCGGGGTGCCTACCTCAATTCCCAATTCTAAAGCGATTGAATAGAGAACATACCAGTTAAGGCTGTTATAAGCGCCGGTTGCTCGGATGAAGAGTCTCTCCAATCGCTGAGATTCGTTGGGAGAAAGCTGCCTATTAAGAAGCTTGTCCGGATGAGTTACTTCCGCGATTTTATAGAAAAGTTTTTTTGCTTCCGCTGATTTTATTCCTGGGTCTTCCTCGTCGCATTCAGTGCCAGGCACATCAAGATCTGGCCCATCGGGCGTAACTAATACTTCGGTGTTATCACTTTCCTCCTCGTCACTAGTTTCCTCTTCTTCTCTGTTTGATTCCTCTCTGTGGGTTTCTGCCTTAAGTCGTTGACTTCTGAGTTGCTGCAGTTCTTTTTGTATCTCGGGAGGAAGAGAATCAAATATATCATTGACGGCCACAAAAAACTCTCCCTGTGCATCTGGGAAAAGTTCTTGATGGTACTCTAAATCAGCGTGCACAAACTCAGCTTTTTTTAATAATTTTTTAAACTTAAGTTTAACTTGTTTAGACATCATTTACTCCCGAGGCTAATTAGTACTAAGGAGTTGAGTATGAGACATATATTAGATAAGGGCCTAGATAAACTAGTTTCCCGAAAATTAATGGCATGGGCGACAGCTACTTGTCTGTTGTTATTTGCCGATTTGGCATCTAGCGATTGGGTAATTATTACTACGGTTTATATCGGCGGTCAGACAATCATCGATGCAGTTGCTAAACTTAAGGGTTACAAATAGTGACTTTATTAAAGCTTAAAACAATTTCGAAGAAGTTGTGGCTTTGGGCTAAGAAGTTTTGGTGGGTAATTGTTGTTGCTCTCCTCTTTTTGTGCGCGTGCCTTATCGGCGCCCTCACACGAAATGGTACACTCCTCGCCGGAGTTTTAGATTTAATGGATGCCAAGAAAGATCAGCATGATCAAGAAATGGAAACTCTTACGAGTATTCACGAAACAGAAGTAGCCGAAAAGAACAAGCGCCTGAGAGAACACCTGAGACGGAAGGCTGAAATTGAGGAAGAGTTTGAAAAGAGAGGAGAGACTCTCGATAGGAAAAAAGAAGCAGAACTTAAAAGGATTGTCGATGAAGGGTATAATGATCCAGAGAAGTTAGCTAAGGAACTAGCTAAAGCTTTTGGGATGGAATAATGTTTAGGAAAATATTATCGCTTTATTTGGCGATTTTTATGATGGCTCCGGCCATCGCCATAGCGGCAGATATTGAGCCATCCCCCGCCTATATTGTTTTACCCATTGAGGCTGGCGACATCGTACCTTTTGATGGAGTGCTGTTATCACTGGAAGCCGCGGCAAAGATTGTAACTGAAAAGAAGTTTGAAGATGCCGAGTGCGACCTTCGCATCGGGTATGAGCTTCATATACAAGAAGAAAAATATCAACTGCAACTTGATTACAAAGATATTGAAATCACCTCCTGGAAAGATAAGTATGAATCAATGATGATTCTCAAGGTGGCAGAAAACGATCGCTTGACAGAGCTGGTGTTAAAACAAAAGCCAGCTCAAGGTCCCCTTTTGGTTGCCTTAGGTTTTGGAATCGGAACCCTTACTTCTTTGGGGATTTTTGCACTGTCAACGGAGATAGTTCGTGAGTGACAATACGGATTATGTCGCAAGACTAGAAAAGGCAATTGCACAGAAATATGGAGACGAAACGGTTACTAATCCCAAGAGTCTCTGGGACGTCGATAAAGAGAAAGAATATCTTCAACAGACCAAAGAGGAGCGGAGCAGGCTAGCAAAACTTGCTGAAACTCAAGACAAAGTAGAACAAGACGGATTTTTAATAAACAAAAAACTACTTAATAGAGATCATAAGCGGGTCTGTCCTGTTTGCGAGAAATATTCTTTTCATCCTAAAGATGATTTGTATATGAATAAGTTTGGAGCATGTCTCCCTTGCTATATACAATACGTCGAGGGTCGCGAAGAAAGATGGGCAACCGGCTGGAGACCACAAGAGGAAGAATAACATGGCAACAGTATACGAAATCATTCAAGGAATTAACCAAGCAGCTGCGAATTGTTACGACGGCGCTCACGAAGCATCGCTAGCAACTGATGGCAAGGCTCGCGAAGCCGGACTAAAGCGCGAAGACGGTCACTACATTAATGACCGCCGAGTCATGGATGGGTTTGGAGTTAAGTTTCATGGACCAGTTTTACGTTTAACATATCAAGCCGAGACGCGTCTAAAAGAAGTGCAGTCAAACGGTTTTGAAGACGAAGTAGCGTCCCGCTTACATGAGATAGTCAAGTTCCTGAAGAAAGAATATAAAGCCATTACCGGTAATACTCTCACCTTGACCAAAGAAGGAGATCATCATATTCTAGTACAGCGGATCTCTAACTACCGCACAGATGTACAAGCACATTGTGATTATATGATCGGGGGGCTCAAAGGCGTCGTGGGCGTTAACGAAGGCTCCAGCGAGGAACGTTTAGATAAGGCTGTGAGAGACTGGTTGTCTCAAGGTCCCAAGAACAAGCGCCCCAAGAATGATACTCGCAAAGGTAAGTAAGAAATGCTATGGGGAATGCGCTAACAAAGCAAGAAATAGTAAAAGAGATAGTTAAGGCCGGCAAAGACCCGGTATATTTTACAACTAACTACTGCCGTATTTCACATCCTCAGCGAGGCTTAATTCCATTTAAAGCATACGACTATCAGCAAGAACTGCTGAGAGATTTTAATGACTATCGTTTCAATATAATTCTCAAAGCTAGGCAGCTGGGGATCTCCACAATCTCTGCCGCTTATATCGCATGGCTTATGCTTTTCCATCGCGACAAAAATATTCTTGTTATTGCCACCAAATTGCAGACCGCTACCAATCTGGTTAAAAAAGTAAAAGCCATCATTAAACATCTTCCAGACTGGATGAGAATCACTGAGATTACTGTCGATAACCGGACTTCATTCGAACTATCAAATGGATCCCAAATTAAGGGCTCCTCTACTTCTGGTGACGCTGGTCGTTCCGAAGCCCTCTCTCTTTTAGTTATTGATGAGGCAGCCCACGTTGAAAAGCTCGACGAGCTGTGGACCGGTCTGTATCCCACACTTTCAACGGGAGGTCGCTGCATCGCGTTATCCACCCCTAATGGCGTCGGTAACTGGTTCCATCAGAATTGTGTAGAAGCAGAAGCCGGCACGAATGATTTTTATATGACGACATTGATGTGGGACATCCATCCCGATCGAGATCAGCCTTGGTTTGAAAAAGAAACCAGGAACATGTCTAGGCGTCAGATTGCTCAAGAGCTTGAGTGCAACTTTAATGTTTCCGGCGAGACGGTCGTACACCCCGACGATATCCAGTGGTATCTAGAGAGGGTAAAGAGCCCAGAGTATCGAACCGGGTTTGACAGAAACTATTGGATTTGGAAAAAGCATGATCCTCAGAAACCTTACTTGCTGGTTGCCGACGTCGCCCGCGGCGACGGCAGAGACAACAGCGCGTTTCATATTTTTGAATTAGAAACCATGGAAGTGGTGGGAGAATATATAGGAAAACCCACTCCTGATGACTTTGCTGATATTCTTTATAGTGTTGCTGCGGAGTACGGAAACCCAATGTTAATTATTGAAAATAACAATATAGGATACGCAGTACTTAAAAAATTGATAGATAAAGAGTATCCTAACTTATATTACTCTAGTAAAGGAGATCACCGATATATTGATCCAATCACCGCTCAATGGCAATCTAATGCTATTCCGGGGTTTACAACTTCTTCAAAGACTCGACCGCTGATTGTAGCCAAGATGGAAGAGTTTATGAGAAACAAACTAATTACTATTAACTCTAATCGTTTGCTTTCGGAAATGAAAACCTTTATTTGGCATGGCGGAAGACCACAAGCGATGAGAAGTTATAATGATGACTTAGTAATGTCATTTGCTATTGGATGTTGGGTAAGAGATACAGTGATTGTAGAAAGTCTAAAAGATGTTGAGTATAGCAAAAGCTTTATCTCTTCTATTTCGACAGCAAAAACTAACATTTCCACGACCATCCCAGGAATGACTGGACATAAGATTACGAAAGAAAACCAAAGGGCTTCCGAAGCGGCAGAATTTAATGAAAAATATATTGGTTTAATAAAAGGTTAAAAAATGGCAAACAACGACAAGAATCCAAGAAACCCAGCTTCACCGCTGTTTAAGAGATTAACGCGACTCCTCTCGGGTCCTATTGTTAATTATCGTACACAGGTCGCACGACAAGAGCGGCGAAATGATTTAGAAAAATATCGCTATCGTTTCCGATCTATGAGCGGACAGGAGTTCCGCAGGCATGATAGCAACATGTCTCAGAACTACAACATGTTCACTTCGGCAGCCTTCCGAAACCAAAACCGTGCAGAGCGATACGTTGATTTCGAACAGATGGAATATATGCCCGAGATCGCCAGCGCTCTCGATATCTATGCAGATGAGATGACAACATCAAACGAGTATGATCGTCTTCTAAATATTGAATGTTTAAATCACGAGATTAAAACTATTCTTGAGTCACTTTTTTATGATGCACTTAACATTGAGTTCAACGCATTCGGATGGGCGCGCTCAATGTGCAAGTATGGAGACTTCTTTTTATATCTTGACATTGATGAAAAGCTCGGTATCACATCAGTCATTGGCATGCCAGGCAATGAAGTAGAGCGCCTTGAGGGTCAGGATGATTCAAATCCCAACTATGTTCAGTACCAGTGGAACGGCGCCGGAATGACGTTTGAGAGTTGGCAGGTCGCACACTTCCGCATTTTAGGTAATGATAGATACTCGCCCTACGGCACATCGTGCCTAGATCCCGCGCGCCGCATTTGGCGCCAACTTGTTTTGCTTGAGGATGCAATGATTGCTTACCGTGTTGTCCGCGCTCCGGAACGACGCATTTTCTCGATTGATGTTGGGAACATCCCTCCTCAGGACGTCCCACAATATATGGAAAAGGTGAAGACTGAAATGAAGCGCAACTCGGTTGTGGATGCTTCTACTGGTCGAGTCGATCTTCGCTATAACCCCCTTTCGCTAGAGGAAGATTATTTTATTCCCATGCGCGGTGGCGTAGGTTCTGATATTAAATCCCTTGCCGGCGCTTCAAGTCTTAACGATATTGATGATGTTAAATATCTCCGCGACAAGCTATTCGCGGCAATTAAAATTCCGCAGTCTTATCTCACCAATCTTGAGGGAGGCGATGAGGATAAGACTACTCTCGCGCAAAAGGACATTCGATTTGCGCGCACGATTCATAGGCTCCAGAGATCAGTTATTTCGGAACTAGAGAAAATGGCCATTGTACACTTGTATACTTTAGGCTACCGCGGCCAAGATCTTCTTTCTTTTAAGATCACACTAAACAATCCCTCGCGTCTTGCAGAACTGCAGCAGCTAGAGTATATGCGAACTAAGTTTGAGACAGCGACCGCCGTCCCTGAGGGGACTTATAGCAAGCGCTGGGTCGCCCATAATATTTTGGGACTTTCTGATTCGGAATTCCTTCGCAATCAGCGAGAAACCTTTTATGATAGAAAGTACCAGCAGGATCTAGAAGGCCTCGCTGAAGAGGACGCGATGGATGAACTTGGCGGCGAGGGTGGCATGGGAGATCTCGGCGGTGACGAAGGTCTAGGAGATCTCGGCGGTGACGAAGGTCTAGGAGATCTCGGAGGCGAAGAAGGAGGCGGCGAAGAAGATACCCTTCTAGCCACCCCGGGCCGTGTGGAGGATGGACATCTGAGCGAATATGAAAAGGGCAGCTATACCCGCAAGGATCGTCGCGATGACCGTCGAGCCCGCGGCAACACCGGACCCAGGCGCCGCAGTTTACGTCGACAGGCACAGGGAGCCGAGGTAAATACTTACCGCTCAAACGCTGGTTCTAGTATAGGAAACCCCTTAGGTGACATGCCCGATGTGAGATTTGGTCTGGAAGAAGTTCAGCAGCCTACTTATAGTAAGAGTGAGACTAATTTGTTTGAACAGACAAGTATGGTTCGGCTCTTAGTAGACCAAATGGAAAAAAAAGAGGCAGGCACTGATGAAACATAATAAGAAAAGAAATACAGCTTTTATTTATGAGACTCTCTCACGATTACTTACGGAGAGTATCGTTCACAAGGATGTAAAGCGTAAGGATACGATCCTATCAATTATTAAAGAACATTTCCGCCCGGGAACGATCCTCCGTGAGGAGCTTCATTTATATAAAATTTTGTTAGAGACTACTAGAATTGATGAGAAGATGGCAGAGAGAATGTTGCATGAAGCTAAAATAGCATATGCAAAGCTCGATAGCAAGAATATCTTTGACGCCCAGTCCAAAGCAATCTCGGACATGAATAAGAAAATATCTCTCGATGTATGGTCGACCTTCGTTCCAAACTTTAAGTCCTTGGCTTCTATAAACGCTATCTTTAGCACCAAGGCGTCAGTTAAAAAGAAGGTTTTATTTGAGCAAGCTATTATTAATCGGATGACGGACCAAGAGAACAGCTCCGTCCAGAGCCCAATGCAGCCGATTGACAATTTAACTTATCACTCTTTCATAGAAAAATTTAACAATAAATACGGAGACCTCTTACAGGAACAGAAGGATTTACTAAATCGCTACATCACCAGTTTCGCAGATGATGGTTTTGAATTACGAGTTTATTTGAACGAAGAAATATATAGACTCAAAGACGCCATAAATACTGCAGCTGCTACTAACGATGAGCCCCTCTTTGATATAAAATTAAAAGAAATAAGGGAATATCTTGATGGCTTCCGCAAGCGAGAGTTCTCTGGGACCGACCTCAATCGTGTACTTAAAACACAACAGCTTGTAAAGGAGTTAAGTTACTGATGATAAAGATCAAGATTGGTGGACCCCAAGCAACCGTAGAAATGAACGCGCGTCGCGCGTTGGATGGCTCCTTACTTATTATGGATCACGCACAAATTGATATTGCCATTCTTCCCGAAGCCATGAAAATATCTACCTTTCCCAAGTCCATTGCCACCGAGGATGTTTATGATTATCAAAATCGTTTGCTAGAGTTGCTGGCTGATCGAGGCATTATTGATCGTTCTTCAATACAGGGAGGCAATCTCTTCCGCTCTCTTGAGGGAGCAGTCTTCGAGACAGAAAAGGTCAACCCCCTTCAGGCTGCAGTTTATGTAATTTCTGAATTTATTGTCAATGAATCCGAACACGAACGCATTGCGGATAACTACGAGAAAGAACTCGAAGATATGTTTACGCACCCGACAGACCGTGACTCCACCGAGTATGGTGAGGTACCGCAGTATGCCGAGAAGGGATCTATGCGCCCGGGCTACTACTACTACCCGCTCCGCAATCGTTACTAAAATGGAGCTCCTACACTTTATACTTGCCGCTTACGGCATGACTTTTATTATTATACACGGGCATATCTTCAATAAGATACGCCCTCCCTGCAAATCAATGGGCGGCTTCGGTCGTTTATTCCACTGCCACTTGTGCATGGGATTCTGGGTTGGTGTGTTTCTATGGGGCATAAGTCCATATACAGAACTATTTAGTTTTAGCAATCAGCCTATGACCGCATTTATGTGCGGTTGTATTAGTGCTGGAACCTCATACTTTTTGAGTATGTTGGTCGAAGATTACGGGATCAGGGTGATCCACAAAGGAGGTGAGCAATCATGAAAAAATGGATGATCCAACCGGTTCGACGATGCTGCTCAGGCAGTTGACTACTTTAGAGGAATAAAACAATGGCACAATTACTACGAGAATTTTATGAACTATGCGAAGGCGGCGTTTGTCAGGATTTGCTGACGGAAGCGGAGAAGTCCTTTGTTCGTAATGGCGGTATGATGCTTACTGGTAAACTGCAGGAAGCAGATGTCCAGAATGGTAATGGCCGTGTGTATCCTCACGCTATTATGGAGCGCGAAGTTGGTAAATATAAGGACGTAGTGAAGGACCGGAGAGCCCTTGGCGAATTGGACCATCCGGACTCCTCTATCATTAACTTGGTTAATGTATCCCATATGGTAACAGAGGTGTGGATGGATGGTCCAGCAGTCATGGGTAAAATTAAGGTTCTCGAAACACCTGCCGGTCAGATCCTTAAGGCTCTTGTTGAGTCTGGGGTAAAGACGGGAATTTCCTCCCGCGGCATGGGATCGGTTAGAGAACAGCAAGGAACAACAATCGTCGAAGATGATTTTCAGCTAATTTGTTTTGACATTGTGTCAGAGCCCTCTACACCAAATGCTTTTATGTCCTTGCAAGAAAATAAGGTCATGACCGAACAAGTTGAGAAAAATAATAAAATCCTCAACTTAATGAACGAAATCCTAGGAGATTAAAATGCATATTTCACAACACGATGTAGAACAAATCATACAAGAAGAACTCGATAGAGCAATTGACGAGGGCTGGCTCGACCGGGTAAAGGGTAAGGCTGCTGGAATGAAAGCGAAGGCGGCAGGGAAAATGTCTGATCTGGGCGCGAAAGCTGCGCGCGGTTTGGGAGCCGATTCAGCTGCAGCTGAGATGGATCGAGCTGGCGCAGAGCGCAAGGCGGATGCCCCCAATCAGGAAAAGCTCGGGTTAATGAAGTCACATTCAAAGAAGTACTCCGCGGCGACAGCTAGTATGATAAAGGATGCCCAGAAACTGGGGCTTCTAGAGGACCCCAACTTCAAGAAAGCCATGGCAGCTGCGAAGTCAGTAGCTACGCGTTTGAATAATATTATAGCAGGATGGGAGAAACAACCCGGAGAGTGAGCCTCAGCAGTTAAGGGTTATAAAAGAGAATGAAAAAGTCAGAGTTTAAAAAAATACTTAAGCCGCTTGTAAGCGAGTGTATTAAAGAATCTTTAATGGAAGATGGATTAATCTCGGGCATTATTGCCGAAGTCGCGCGCGGTCTGACGGCGACACAGCCCGTTGTTGAGACTGTGAAGAGAGAAGACCCCGAGACCTCTCGTATGCAGCGTAATGCATTTAATAAAGAGACAAGTAAGAAGCTCCATGAACAGAAGAAGAAACTAATGTCCTCCATCGGCAAAGGCTCATATAACGGAATAGATCTCTTTGAGGGCACCACACCAGCCCCGGGTCAGGCGTCTCCGCAACAGCAAGCCGGAGCATTATCGGGTCAGAGTCCCGGCGACCCGGGCGTCGACATCAATACCTTGTTTGGTGCAGTCGGATCTAACTGGAATGCTCACATGACTGAGATGAAAGAAAGAAAGTAGAAATGGCAACTAACGTTATTGTACGACCTAAAAGAAATGAAAGTCCAGAAAGGTTGATTAAAAGATTTATTCGTAAGTGCAAGAAAGAGAAAGTTATTGAGAAGTATCGCGAACGGACCGATCATTTTATTAAGCCATCTGTGAAACGAAAGCTTAAACGACGAAAAGCTATTCGCGAGCAAGAGAAGGCAGAAAGAAAACGGGATAAAAAATTGTTTAGGTAAACACTGCCTAACAAGCTATTTAGTAAACGGAGAATAATTATGGCTAACACAGGTTTTACAAATTACAGATCAGGTCTGGGTAACAGCGCCGCATACCAGGTTTCGGGTATGCCATTTGTTTCGGGAACGATTTCGTGCGCAGATGGAGACCCATATGTTCGCGTCGGATTCCCGCGTGTTACGTCTTGGGTGACATTTACCAACCTAGACCACAGCGGTAGAAATCTCCATGTCGCGTTTTCCCAAAATGGATTAACCAACCGAACAGCTGTCTTCGAGATCCCGCCTTCAGCCTCAATGGCGCCCCTTAACTTAAAGGTCACAGAAGTGTGGATTAGTGGTTCCAGTAATTGTGCTGTAATTGCCGGTCTCACAGGGATTGAAGTTCGAGATATTAATAATGAGAGTCTATCTCCCTCGGGATCTAATTATAACTGGTCCGGCTCTGTAGCTGCACGAGTGGGATAAAGGAGGACACATTTAATCCTCCGGAGGGCAATCGATGGCAGATCCGAAAAACAAATGGGACCAGCCAGCAGCCCCTCCAGCCCCCATGTTCTTTGGGAAAAAAGAACGTGACCTAGTAAAGCAGGTTAATGATGAACTGTCCGAACGCATTATCGGACAACCAATTGCTTATTATCCTATAAGCATTGATGATTCTAATTTTAATGAAACATACGGAGAAGCCATTGAAAAGGTTTCGCTTCCCCCAGTGCGCGTATATGCATATGTCGAGGTTGAAAGCGATCAGACCAATGAAATATATGGCTATGAATATCAAACTAAGCTGAAGGTTTACTTTAGTGAAAAACGGATATCCGCGGATCAAAATCTATATGTCCGCGTCGGAGACTTTGTTCAATACGGGGACTTCTATTACGAAATTGTCCGAAGCTACGATGACACGCGCTACTATTTTGGTCAGGTCGAACACAAATTTCAGGTGGCAGTAGATTGCGTCCGCGCCCGACAGGGGGCATTTCGCGTTATGCCCTCAGTCACTCGCCCTACTGAGAGAGAAAGAGTAGCTAACAATGCACAAAGCCCTGCTCCCCGCGCCGCGCCGTATCCCCCTCTTGCCGCTAGCTATGTTACAGTTACTGCTGATTCTAAACTTCCTAACGAACGAGTCCTTACCGCTGGTACTGGGATTACGATTACAGATGGCGGAGCTAACAGCGCAGTTACGATTGCCGCTAGCGGACAGAATGCTGTAGGTCCTACATCTTCTTTACAGATCCAGGCAGGCGCCGGCGTTTTCACTGGAAGTGCTAATTTCTTATTCGTTCCCGCTACTAATGTTTTAACTCTCGCCGGCACGGCTAACATAACGGGAACACTTTCCGCGTCATCTACAATTTCTGCTGCGAGCGTATCATCTTCTTTATTTAACTTGATTCCCACAACGGGGAGCAAGGCAGGTCCGGGCAGCTTTTTGGTCTTGGACACAAATAATAATGTTGTTCTTACAACCGGCGGCGGCGGAGGAGGTTCCGGCGATGGCATCTTTACCGTTCTTAATTCCTCAAACGCCTATGTCACCAGTAGTCTAAATATAGGAGGGACCAGCACTCCCACCGCGAAATTACAAGTTTCATCTTCTGGAGATCAAAGTTTATTCCAAGTTGATGGTGCGACCAATGGCTCTATTCTATTCGTAACTGGCTCTGGACGTGTGGGAATTGGGACGACGACCCCTTCTCATCTTTTGACAGCTGCTGGATCCTCTCATCTGTCGGGAGGTTTGGTTCACAAAAGAACGGCAATCGCCACCACTCATACGGCCTCAGTAACTGAGTATATTCTAGGAGTGACTGCAGTCCCAACTGAAATTTTATTTGATGCTACGGCGTTTACCGATGGTCAGGTGCTTGTAATTAAGGACGAGTCGGGAGCAGTTAGTACCAGCAGTACTATTTTATTAAATGCCTCAGCCTCTCAAACGATAGACGGGGCTGCTGATGTAAGTATTGAGTCACCCTATGGGTCCGTCCTACTTTATTCTAATGGGTCCAATTGGTTTATTTATTAAGTAAGGAGATTTCCGATCTGGGCTACTATATGTTATAGAAAACGGATGTGGATACCGATATTTAAATTTACTACTCCTCCGACGAGTGTTCGCGAACCAACTTATGATTTTTCACCCGTTTTTGTCATTAATCTATAGGAGGATTTAAAAATGGCTTATAAATTTCAATCAGGGGCAGCTATTGCTAGCGGCTCACTGGTTCAAGAGGGACTTCTTGATATCAAGGGATCCCTTCAAATCTCTGGATCGAGCGCTATCGATGCCAGTCGTAACTTTGCGGGCGGGTCTGCTACATTCACTGGCGACGTCTCGAGTTCGTCGGACCTAACTTTAGGTGCCGACCAGGACGTTAAGTTTGGTGGAACCGATGTTCTTAATCTTACTTCCTTAGGGTCTACCGTTCTCGCTTCGTCTCTGACAAGCGTTGGTACACTTTCGTCTTTGAACGTTGGCAATGTTACCTCAACTGGTATCTTATCTGGTACCACTGCTACTCTAGCAGTTGGCGGCGCAGTTAGTATTGGCGGTGCGAGCGTCTTAAACGCAACCACTCTCGGCTCTGCCGTTGCCGCTTCGTCTCTGACAAGCGTTGGTACACTCGTTGGCGTCACTTCGTCACAACCAATTATTGCGCAAGTTGGTGTCCGCTCTAGCGGCCCCCTCTCCGGCTCCGGCGATCTTACTCTTGGTGCTGGTGGAGATGTCAAGTTTGGCGGAACAGATGTTCTTAACCTTACTGAGTTAGGATCCACAGTCCTGGCGTCATCCCTGACAAGCGTTGGCACACTTAGCTCTTTGGGTGTAGGTGCGATAACCTCGACAGGTGTTGTTTCTAGTTCCAATGATGGTCGATTCCTTGCTCTTGACATTAATAGCAATGCTAACGTGATTGACTCCAGTGCTAACTTCGCTGGTGCAACCATTTCCGGCTCCGGTGATCTCACCCTTGGCGCCGGCTCTGACATGCAGATTGGTGGAACTGACGTGCTGAGTGCAACCACTCTCGGGTCTACCGTTCTTGCTTCGTCTTTGACAAGCGTTGGTACTCTGAGTTCTTTGGGTGTAGGTGCAGTCACCTCGACAGGCATCGTTTCCAGTTCTAATGACGGTCGCTTCTTAGCTCTTGATATCAATGGTAATGAAGATATTATTGACTCCAGTGCTAATTTCAGCGGCGGATCGGTAACAGCCCAGCTCAAGATCTCCAGTTCTGCTGGTATCTCCGGTTCGTCTGGTAAGTTCTTAGGCTTGATGTCCGCTAGTCACTTCGTTGGTAATGGTGCTGGTCTTAGCAACGTTGAAGCAGTTACTGCTATTACGTCTTCGACTGGCGATGTTAACTATGAGTTGGCATTTGCTGAGTACCTGGGGAGCGATGTAGAACTTGGTGGAAACGCCGGACTCTACTTCCGTCCGAAGAACCTTGCGTCCGGACATTCCGCGTCGTTTGTTGTCTCTGGTACCCATGGTGGCTTCGCGTCTTCTAGCATAGGTCTGGGGAGTGTGTTCAAAGCCTATACCGAATGGGCCGAGGACGATAGTGCTTATATCACTAACCTCTATGCTCTGCAAGGCGCCATTGACATTTCCGCCAGTTCTGGTGGAATTGTACTTTATGGTGGTACGGGCGAAGAGGAGGGTATTGACCTTCTTGGAACATCAGTTCGAGTTGGCGCTAATGACGAAGATGACCCCGGGATCACTTTCACCTCGGCCGGAGTTATTTCCGGTTCAGGCGACCTTACACTAGGCGCCGGCGCAGGCATCGACATTGGTGGTTCTAACGTTCTTAACCGGGGCACTCTCGGGTCTACCGTTCTTGCTTCGTCTCTGACCTCTCTTGGTACTCAGGGTGAAGCCCTGAACATGGGTGGCTACGGGATTAGTAATGTTGGTGGATTGACCAGTTCGCTGGGTGTACGGGTTCAAGGTTATGGCTTATTTGTCAACGATCTTACTCGTAGTGCTGGTGACTTGAACATTAAGTTGCACGATGCTAGTGCTAACAATGTTGGTTTCCGTCTGGCTTCTGGTACTAAACCACTGGTTGTTTATTCAACCAACTATGTCGGTGTGACAAGTCTGACTGCTTCCTCCGGGGTGCAGTTCGATAGCACAGTTCAGTTGGACGGTGCAGGAGATGTGAGTGCGTCTATCCAGGCTGATAGTGTGTATTTCCGAGATGCAAGCACTGGTCTCATCAAGCGTGACTCGTTTGTTGATATCGTTAGTGCGATCGCTGGAGCGGGTATCACTGCCACAGGTGGTGTGCTCTCTACACAGGCACAGAGTGTGACTTCCGGGTCTAACGCTTTTGGTGCTGTTACGCTGGTTGAAGGTTACAACTACTTCGGTGATGTGACTGGAACTATGGTAGCTACATTACCATCGTCTCCGACTGTTGGTGATGTTGTTAATGTTAAAGCGAAGTCCATTTCGAGCTCCAAGAGCATTAAGATCACGGGATCTGCTGCTCACACGATTGATGGGGATGGTTACATCAACATCGAGTCGTCGTACGGTGCTGTTGGGCTTGTTTATGTTGCAAGCAATGACTGGAGAGTTGTCTAATCTGATTAGCCAGCTTACCTAAGCAAAACTTTAAGGGCGGGTATCTTTCGAGGTGCCCGCCCTTTTTGTATTTGAGATTCTATATATGATATGGCTTATAAATATTCAAAAGGCAAGACTTATCAGGGCGACATCTATAATGAAGATGACACCCAGAGAAA
>Ga0208299_1001454_pt1 | contig 17668 bp, 22 predicted proteins | sample 15_taG_FD_184089 | JGI IMG/M metagenome (GOLD analysis project Ga0208299, IMG submission 184089) | Marine viral communities from the Subarctic Pacific Ocean - 15_ETSP_OMZ_AT15312 metaG (SPAdes) (version 2) | ecosystem: Environmental > Aquatic > Marine > Oceanic | place: Pacific Ocean | collected...
CTGATCCTAATCTTCCTACATCTTGACCTTGTAATTTATATTGTAATCCACCTAGTCCAGAAATATCCTGTGCTAAATTTCTTTGTTGACCGAAAGCTTGATTAGCTGCCGTCTGTGCTTGACCAAATCCTTGTTGTAACATTTGTTGATGCATCAATGCTCGTTTTGCATCTTGGTTTGATTGATATTCTGATCTCATAACACCTTCTCTACCACCACCTAAGTTTCCAGACTTCGCTGCTTGTTGACCTATTCCAGTTAAACCAGCTTGGGTTTGTTTATCAAATTCTGTTAAAGTTTTATCAATAACTTGTTGCTGATAAGGAGACATGAACTGTTGGTAAGCTTGTGGTCCTGAGTACCCTGCAGCTTGTCCTAAATAATCTTGAGTGCCCATCATGTTTGATGGGGTTCCAGCGTATGCTCCTTGGCCCGTTAAATATGGTTGGTAAGCTCCAATACCTTGTTGGGCCATTGTATAAGCTTGTGTTTGATATGGATCTTGACCTGCAATTTGAGGCCCCATTCCTTTCATTTGTTGTTGAGAGAATGGAGTAGCAGTTAATGCACCAATATCTGTAGCGTATTGTTTACTGACATCCGTTAGAAACGGTGCCGGTAACATTTGTGATTGTTGTACAGCCATTACTTACTCTCCTTCAATTTTTTTGTAATCTGTCTTCTCCAAGACTTTGGATGTCTTGCTTGAGACATAGCTCTTTTTAATTCAGGGTTAGAAGATACATGTTTTTTATCCCAATCAGATACTATTTTACGTGCCTCTCTTCCTGCTCTTCCTTTTTCAATCTTAGTTTTCAAACGATGTTTTTTTAAATTCTTTGCCTGCTCCATTCTAAATTTATTAGCAGGACCTTTTAATACTTTGAAACCTTGTTTTAAAAGACCACCGATAGCTTTTTTAGCTCTTTTCTTTTTTTTATTTCGTTTATGTATTTTCCATTTACCGTAAGCATAACTACCAGGAACAGCCACAGCTCCTACTTTTCCTGCTTTTACTATATTTTTTGCTATCTTACCTGGTTTAATTTTTGGTGGTGGCCAACCTCCTGCAGCAGCATCTTCAGCAGCTTTTCTATCTACCCAATCAAACATGGATTCACCTTTCCAGTTATTTGCTTTAGATGGTTTAGGTTTCTTCTTGAATATTGCTTTTCCAACTCCTTTTAATAAACCACCTAAACCTTTTTTAACTCTGGTTCTTGTAAGTTTATTTCCTCTTAATGCTATATCACCCATTATACTACCTCGCTTAATCTTTCCGAAACTTCAAACATATCTTCCGCTCCTTGTTTTTGTGATACACCACCGGAATCAATATAATCTAATGCTTCACCATAAAGTTCTATTTGTATTATTTGAGACAAATCATAAAATTCTTTTCCATATCTCTCTTCTGCCCACTCTTCAGCTAGCATTTGTGCTTTCCATCCTCGTGCACCACCACCAGCATACTTTTGACCTTGTCCTTCTAACTCTTTCATCATGTTTTCCATGATCGATGCGCCTTTGTCGATGTCTCCATCACCTGCGCCTCTAACAGCATCAGCTGTCATTACAAATTCGTTCTTACTTAATCTTGCTGGTACATCATCTGCTTTTTCTTCTGCTCCCAGTTCTACAAAGCCACCAGTATTTCTATAATCTGTTTCCATACCACCAAGGTCCATGATCCCACCTTCACTAGGTGAACCACCTTCAGCCGCATAAAACTGACCAATGTTTCCTTTACGTTGAAGATCAGCCTGTCTCATGATACCTGTAATGCCACCAATCTCATCTTCTACACCACCAGTCATAACATCTTCTATTGCAAAGTCTGCTTTAGATCCTAAAGCGTATGGTTGTCTTCTAGGCTTGTCAGGCATAGGTCTCATAGGTGATTGCATAGGCATAGGATGCATAGGTCTTCTAGGCATAGGGTCTCTAGGTCTTAACTGTTCAACTATTTCTTCTTGTGTAATCTCTTCTCTTGGATCAGGTCTTCCTTCACCTCTTTTTTTTCTTATAAAATCTTTAATCTTTTCTATCCATATAGCTTCATCTATTCCGGGAATCCCCATTCCACGTCTGCCACCTTCCATAATTCCTTCTTTTATTTTTTCAATAATTTCTGAACCACCTCTTCCTACTTTTTCTACTCCTTCAGCCATACCTTCAATCATTTGTCCACCAGCGCTTCCCCCTTGAGCTTTAAGCTCAGTCGATATTCCTTGACTAGCAAGAAATTCAGCCATTGGTCTGCTTATTCCTTGATCCATTAATTGTTGTACTTGTGCTTCGTAATTACCGCCGCCACTATATCCAATTCTTCCGCCATAAGCGTTTCCAGTTCTATAAACTTCTTCGTCTTCTACAAGATCAGTTCCATATTCTTTATTATAATCTATAATGTCTTGAGTACTTTTTAAATTTTGACCTCTTCTAATCATTTTATCATAATCAAAATCAAAACTTCCAAGTTTACCCATGTCAGGTCCAACCTCTTCTTGTTGCTTTTGACCTCCAATACCTAGGAATGGTAATGCAGTTGCTGCACCAATACCGATCTTAGCTAAAGTTTTTGGGTTTGTTAAATGAGGCATAGCTTTGCTTAATAATGCTCCTATTCCTTTTTTGCCTGCTAAACCTGCTACTCTAGGACCGCCTGCTAAAAACTTACCAGCTCCTAATGGCGCTCCCCCACCCAATGCACCTAGTGCTGGGCCTGCAAGTAATGCAGCTAATCCCATTTTACCTATTGGACTTTTAATTAATTTCTTTGCACCGCCTATAAGTTTTTTTCCAACTTTTTTAATTGGTCTTGTAATTTTTTTAAAGAAACTTCCTATACCATACATTCTTCTTCCTGATTCAGTATCCATGATACCACCATAAGCTGCTGGTTCTCTCATCATAGTTTCTTGCATACTCATTTCTTCTTGAGGAGCTTGAACACCCATTTTACTAGCTTGATAAACTGATTGATACCATTCTTCAAAAGACATAACAGGTGAACCTAGTTCTTTTTGTTCAAATACATATTGCATGTATTCTTCTTTTAATTGAGCTAACATCTGCTCTTGTCTAGGGTCTTGAGGCCCTTCATTTCCTTCATATTTTATAGAAGGAACGCCTGTGTCTAGTGTATCTGTGATCTGTTCTTCTTCAAATAGTGCCATAATTTTGTCTCATTTTAGTTAAGGGCAGGTGAAAATTTCCTGAGTTTATACTTTAACTTGTTTTTCCAAACAAATCAAGTGCTGGCATAATCACTCTAACGTCTCTTCTGATGTCCGTTTCGGCGATTCCCTTAGCTTTCCATTCCTCTTCGGTCTTGTATATTTCCCCTGTTTTAAGGTTAGAAATAGTAGTTATTATTTTATCTGGTTTAATTTCTTCCATTATGTTGTTACCTCTTTTTTAATATTTAAATAGCTAATAGCTATATCTACCCCATGAGTCATGGTTCCAGCTGTACTATATTTTAAAACTGTTCCACCTTCTACTATCAAAGGTAAGCTGATTAATTCAACACTGGTGTTAGCGGTCAATTGTTGAGTATGGGTAATGAAAAAAGCATTATCAGTAATACTAATAGTAGGTGTGTTAGATCCTGATTTATTAGTTACTCTTATTGATTTAATTATATAAGTTTCACTTACTAGAGGAGATAATAAAGCCACATCTGAATCTACAGTTGTGGTACTTTTCCCATAAAATCTGTATTGATTTACAACAGCCATTATTCAACAAAGAAACTTTTAGCCTCTATCTCCTGTTTAATTTCTTCTTGAAATGTTGTATTTAATTTTTCTAATACAGCATCTAAATCTCTAACTAAAGATTGAGCTACGTCTTGTCTATAATCTTCACTGGCTCTGGTTATTGTTTGTACTATCTTTGCCATAAACTTGCTAGGCCTCCACGATTCATTCTTCCGCCTCGAGCTCGATGCATTCCTGTTCTGGAGCCATGTCCACCCCCACCCCTATAGGTGCCTCCCGGAGTCCAAGATCCTGTTGTTCCTGCTTTAGCTCCTGAATCGCCTGCAAATTTACTGCCACCACCGCCATCACCCTTACCACTTTGATCTGTTTTTGTTATGTAGTTTTTCTTACCACCTGTTGTAGTTTTCTTTTTAAGAGAGTCAAAATATTTTTTTTGCTCATCTTTTTTTTGTTGTAGAAAATCTCTATGATAAGCCAATTTTCTCTGGTACTCTGCTTGGTCTTCTGGATCATCACTAGTCCTTAACTGACTCCATTGTTCAGGTAAATTAGCAAGAGTTTTTTCTGTTCGAGCTATACTTTTATCATACATTTTAGCTAAGTCATTTGATCCAAACATAGATTGTAAATTTTTACCAGCTAAAGCACCGCCTGTAATTTTATTTAATCCACTTGGATCCATTACTCCATATTGACCTGTGCCTTTTAAAAAATCTATTTGACCTTGAAGGGCTGGATTATAATTAAATGCATTAGGGTTTGTTGCGTCAAAGCCTGCCATTATTCTTCCCACCATAGTGTTATTTATTATGTTTTTTAAAAAATTTTGTGATTGATCATACCCTTCTGTCATTTTATTTTTAAGTCCTCTTATACCTTTACCGGCTTTATTAAAAATTTGGTTATACCAAGCTGGTTGTCGTTGAGTAAACGTTTGACCATGTACTCTATTTTGATCAGCAATAGTTCTTGGCTTTTGATAAGGCATTCCTGTCATAGGATTGACACCATATGGTGCGGCTAAGGCTCCTGACATGTCATTTGGATTAATCATTCGATCCATTGGAAGATTATATTGGTCACCTAGCATTTCAGTAGACGTAGATCCCCACCAATTGCCTTCCAGGTTTGTAGGATATGCATGTCCCAATAAACTTCGTTCTTCTGAAACAATTCTAGAATCGTTAAGTGGATTTCCTAAATCATTAGGAGGAGGAAAAGGTGCAACTCCCATACCTTGTTGGTATCCTACTCTAGCAATACCACCACTTGCATAATCTCTTTCCCATCTCTGTGCGATCTCGGGTAAGTTAGCATGCATATAGCGTCTTTGCTTTTCTGATTTAAACGGCATTATCTTCTTCCTCCAGCGTGTACATCTAATCTAAATGTACCTAGTTTCCAATTTTGTCCTAAGGTTGTATCACCGCTAGTATTATTAGCAATAGTGACTGCAACCGATCTTGCTCGTGCTCTACAAGATTTATAGTTAGTACTGCTTGTAACAGTAAAAGGGCCTAATGTCGAGCTTACAGCTGATTGATTAGGAAAATTTCTAAGGTCTAATTGAATAACAGTGTTACCTGCTTGAGATATAAAGTCAGGTAAGAACCTGCTAATCCTCATAATAAATTCTCCATCCCCTCTAAAAGTAATACCCCTTTGTTGGTCTTGAGTAATATCAAAATCTCCTGAAGTAATATTAGCGGGTACAGCATATTCAGTTCCACCTAATACATAGTTGACCCCTATTTCATGTTCATAATAAACTGTACTTCCTTCAGTATTTCCTTCAACATCAAAAGATGCATCGTCTCCTGCATTATACGAAGTTCCATGAGGAAGACCAAATACTGCAGAATCAACCCAAGTAGTTCTTCTAAAAAGAGTACTTGCATTTGTAAACCATATAGGTCTTTCACTTGTTGAATCTAAGTAACTATAATAAACTGATCTATCTACAACATTAGAGTTTTCAGTTGGGTAGAACCATATAATTTCTCCAAACAAGTTATTAAGACCACAATATATTAATTGATTTGAAGTTTTATTGAGGTTATCATAAACATAATCCTCCACTAAACAGTCCATTGATTCTAGTTTACCAGTAAATCTAAAGAAACCATTCTCAGACATCCAGTAAGCTGCTCCATCCACCTCTACGGCTGCGTTCATTCCTATTAATCCACAGTTTGTTCCTACCTGTTCGTAGGCGAAAGTAAATGGAGTCCCTACAAAACGCATGGTGAATAATGAGGTATCCGTCCATACATAAATTGCATTTCTTCCTAGTTTAGCTCCCATGATCCGTGATCCGGCAGCCAGTCTTTGTGTGCCAGCGCTATTGATTGCTGTTGGTGTCCAAGTATTTATATCCTCTTGAGAAGAGAATCTTATAAACATTTCATCTTGAGTAGCTGTATTACCTATCTCTGTTTCTGTTCCCAATAAAACTAAGTGACGGTCAGGTGTTGATACTAACATATCTCTTGAAGCTGTGGGCGCTCCACTAATAATAGTTGCTCTTGTAGACGTTGCACCTGTTGCATTTGAATCCCATTCGAATACAGCGCTGTTATGAATTAAAGCAATAATATTATCTCCTAAATTATCAATCGACCATAGTCCTGGATCTGTAACTTTATCTGTGTTAGATGAAGCTGAGCCCCATCCAGCCCAAGCTGGCCCTGAAGCGTCATAAACTTTAATACCTGTACTAAAAGCTTTCCCTGTATCTCCCGGGCACCCTGCTCCTCCAGTTCCTGTTCCCGTTCCAAGAACTCCTCTAGTAACTCCCGTAAGGTCATTACCCGAAACTCCTGTGTAAGAAATTAATTCACTAGTAGCTATTGTTCCAATTGTGTTTCCGATGTAGGCATAATTAGTTCCTGCGGTAGGAAAACCTGTAGTACTTGCTAGCGTAATACTAGTTCCACTTCCTCCGGTTCCAGCACAGTCGGCACTTAATGATCCATTTAATGTTGTTTGACTTGAAGCTAAAACGTTACCGCCCCATAAGGATATACCATAACCATAAGCTCCAATTTGTTCAGCCGGTCCTATGTGGTAGTATCTATAATAAGTAATTCCTCCAGAAGCTGTTGCACCGCTTCCTGTTTCTTTATCAGGTAATGTAATAGTAAAATTATCTGCGTCTACAACAGATGTAACCATAAATTTTTTATCACAAAAATCTGCAGCCCCATAATTAGAATTAGTTATCGCACTGAAGGTAGCTGTAGCCCCAAATAAACATATGTCACCGGCTACAAAGCCATGTGATGTAGATGTAATGGTAACTTCATAAGCATTATTAACTGTAGTAAATGCATTTGTAATAGCTGTTCCTGAGGGATTAACTAAAGGTGTAATGTCATAAAAGACACCACCTGTGTAAGCATATAAAATTCTGTTGGTTCCTATAATGGAATATTTAATAGAAGCTTTAGTAACTATGTGATGAGTTTTTCTAGCCGCACCAGTAAGTTTGTTTTCACCTAATTGTTGCCAGCCTCCTATTTTTTCAGGAGTACCATATCTAAACCTAACGTTTTCACCGCTTTGCCATTGAGCCTCTGCTCCTGTGGGTGTGACTTGTTTATTGAATCCAGGTAAAAAACCTATCTTTTGTAACATATAACCTCATTATAATACTATTTTACAAATGCTGGTAGTCCTAGCATAGGTCTACCATCAAATTTGTTTTTTTCAGCAAATGGGCCATTCACATGATTATAATGTAGAAATACTTGACCGCAAATGTTCCCGTCAAAAGGCTCTCGCCAATGTTCGAGTTCGCATCCACTATATACTAGCATATCACCAACATCAAGTAGGACTTTTGTGCCTTGAGGGGCGTTAGGTTTATGTATATTTTTATGTTCATCTATTACATTATCGGCTCCTGTACCATCTATAAATATAGGCCAGGGATCTCCGCCTAAATTAATAGTTGTTGAAATTTCACAGCTAGGTCTATCTTTATGTCTTTTTAATTCGTCCCCATGTTTATATAACCTGGCGTAGGAATAAGTAGGACATAGGTTTAGCGCGGTTTCATTTTGCATTACGGGTAATACTTTTACCAGTAAAGTCTCCATTACAGGGTCAGCGTAATGAGAATAAGTATTTGGAATTTGTTGATCTTTCCATGTACCCAGCATCCCAATGTCATAGGTGAGGTTATTTTTATACATCCAATCAACTGCATCCCGTTTAAGTAGAAAATAGTTAAAGATAAAGTTAGCTAGCTCATAGCTAACTGCTTTTTTAATTACTTGATATTTATTAAATTTTTCCATTTCTTTGATAATTCTTAGGCATTACTTCATATATAATACCATCTTCTTTTTTAATTTCTAGTCCTTCTTTACTATGAAATACATCTTCTATCTCTTTTTCTGTATGAAGAATTCTTCCATTTAAATTATTATCTTGAGGATTGTGTAATTTTATAACACAGGGAATTTTTTTAATTCCTAGTTCTTTAGCGATGACCATGCGATTATTGCCAACTGTTACTTTAAGGGTGCCGTCCTTTAATTGATTAATATACACAGGATCTCTCATACCATATTGAGTAATAGATTCTAATAAAGTATCATGGAATTTTTGTTCTATACCATTAACAAATTCTGGTCTTGTAAGATGGGTAATATCTTCTACGGGTAATTCTTTATAAACTAAACCGGTCATTGAAAACCCTCCTGTATAAAATTAAAACTTACCGATATTCTTATATCATTTGATTGATTTGGTTCAACACAATGCAATAACCATGCAGGAAATATAATAATTCTACCTGGTACGGGATCTAGGTGTACTTCTCTCCATAAATGTTTTGGTCCTGGCTCCTTTATTCTTACAGGCAGCATTAACTGTACGCCTGGTCTTGGATCATTTACAACTAATTTACCTGCTCCAGGTTGAGACCTTACATAATATACACCACTAAATAAACAATTAGGGTGTACGTGGGGTCTGTTATATCCACCAGGATAATTTATGTTTGCCCACATATTACCTAGTCTAGGTTTTCTATCTAAATGTTGATCTTCCCATACGTGCTTCATAGCTACAAAAAGTTGATCCACTAAAGGTTTATATTCTGGTTTTTGATGCATATCCGCTTGAGAATGCCATCCCTTAACATTTGTTTTTTCTACTCCTTTGTCCTGCTTAGACCATTCGAGAATATCTTGTTCTAGTTTATAATTATCTAATTTAATATCACAGCCATAAACAGTGGTGGGAAAGAAGTGTTCTTTAAAAAGCATAACTAAACCATCCTGTAATAATTGTTTTAGATTCCGTCTGACTTATTTGACCTCGATGGGTATGAGTCCAGATAGCAGGCCATATTAAAGTTAAACCTTTATTTGCTGGAGCCGTTATATTTTGATATTTAAATTCAGTTCCTCCATCTTTAACATTATTTAAGTAAGTCATAAAAACTAAGTGTCTTTTAATATTCTCCTCATGACCTGTATTTTCCCAGTGCCATTTATAATAACCTTCATTAGGTTGGTAGTGTTGTATTTTAATATTGTTTTCAATGTTAAAAGGATGTACGTTTTTTGCCTCTGTAAATGCTAGAAGATAGTTATTACAACATTGATGTAAACATTTTAAATAATCTGGAAGATGAAAATCTATTACAGGCACGGGACAAAACATCTCTGTTCCTTTTTTTACTTCTTCGTTCACCTTAGGTTTGGACCCTACTTGACTTGGATACTTTTGATCGGGATGGTCATTAAAAAATTTTATAACCTTGTCACAAACAGTTTCAGGAATATAGAACCCCTTTATAAAAGTGCTGTCATCGAATGGATGTTCGATCATCTAAAAGGTGTTCCCCCAAACCACACCACTAAAGATTGTCTCACTCCTCTAGTTACTGGTTTAACCCTATGATTAATAAAAGAAGCGAAAGCCAGCCCCTGTCCTTGTTCCATAGGTTTCGCAGTTCTCTTTCCTCCAACTTCTAATTCTCCTCCTTCAAATTCTGAGGGATGATTTAATAAAACAGTCATAGAAATTTTTCTAACCGGAGGCTCCTGGGTCATAACTAAATCGCAATCCATATGCCAATCATAGAATCCTCCTGTTGGGTATTCGGTAAACTGAGCTTGTTCGGTAATTCTAATATCTTCAAAACCAAAATGATTGCGATTTGCTCTTTGCATAAAGCTATCTAAATGTTCGTACATAGGCGTCATTTCTTTAAATGGTATCCAGCTAATAGTAGTCACCCTTTTCTTAGTATTGACACCTCCTCCAGGTTTATCCATACCAACTTGAGCTTTTTGAGGAGGTTGACGTCTACCAGATTCAATAATCTGTCTACATTGATCTGGTGTAAAAATAGGAGTAGTGGTTTCAATTATCCAGCTTTTCCATTTAGGTTCGGTTATAATTTTATTCTCATACATTAAGTTGCCCCTCTATTTTTAATAGGATCAAATAAAACATCCATGTTGGCTGCAACAGTTAATCTTTCTCCTGGTCCATTAAAAGGATAAACACAGTGTCTTATATCGTAAGGAAAAATAAACAAGTCTCCTGATTTTATATTGGCCGGTTGATAATCCATGTTTGCAAACATACCAGAAGAAGAGCCTAATATCATTAACTGGCCATTTAAGGGCTCGTGTGCGGATGAATATTCTACTCCATAACTTTGAGGTACATCTACAATAAGAACTGAAGATAGCCCTGTAAATAAATTTCCTTGATGAACATGAACAGGATTGTATTCATGTTCTCTCATTTTGTTAATCCATACAGAACATAGGGTACATGTATAATCTCTAATTTTATTCCACTTTAAATAATGGTTAAACGCCATATAATAAAAATCAATTATTTGCTTAGATAAAAAGTTATGCGGATATATCTTCTTTTCTGGAACATCTGGTCCGTCATAAAAAAAAGATTTTTCATTATTAATTTTTCCTACTAATTGAGGGTTAGCCGGAGGCATTTCATTACATTTATCTCTATATATATTTTTTAATTGGGCCATTATGTCAGCCGGTACGTTATAGCGTAAGACTGTTTGACCTAATACTACTATGCTAAAGTCCATTCTTTTCCTCATCTAACTTAACTTCGGTGTAAGTTTTAGCACCTTCTCTTATAGTTGAAACTTCCTCATTCGGTAAAATTTTTATAGGAAATTCTTTTAGACTTAATTCAACGCCAGCTAAGTATCTATTGTTTCCGTAAACCACTTTATATTTATCCCCTTCTTCAACAACTAATAATGGATTAATGATAGAACCGGTCTTCTTTATATGATCCCTTACTTTTTTGTATAGATCATTTTGTCTCTGATTTTCCGGTTGCATCTCCAGCTGTCTGTTGCGTAGAAATAGCTTCTCTCTTTTGACTTTCAAGTATACCTCTTTCTTTTTTAAGTCTTTCAATGGATTCCAATTGACCTAATACATTAAACACTTCTGGCTGACTTGAACCAGCTGTTAGGGTCTCTTTTCTATTTTGCATTATTTTATGATAAGACTCTATTTGATGTGCATTAACATTTTCTTTATCGAACGAGCCATCATCATTTTCTTTTTTAATTTTTGACCAGAGTTTAATTTCTCTCATACGATCTCTAGCAACTAACTGCATATTTGCTAGACCATAAACTTCTTCGTCTAAATCTATTTTATACTTTTCTAATTTGTATTCGTCTTTTTCTGTTTCTAATTTTTTTTCTAACCATTTAATTTTTGCTTCTTTTCTTCTACAATCAAAAGACAAAGTCATTAAATTTTCTAGATAGACATTTTGTTCTCTTACACATTGCCAATATTTAGAAGCTTTATTTGGATATTTAAAATCATTTAAAACTGAAAACCTCATTTCAGTTTCAGTTCTAAAAATTTGTTTCTTAGTCCAAGTGTCTCGAAGCTCTTCTATCATTGATTTAAATGCAGAAACATCTTGTGGGTCTAATAAGTTATTTAAAGCCGGAGCTTCTTTTTCTATAAGTGCATGTATATTTCTTTTTTCTGTCATAATAATCCTTTCATAAACTATATTATAATACTGGACTTAAAAGTCAAGTATTAAGATGATGTAATAGTAATAGTCGATGCTGCCGCTGCATTATATTCTTCCACATCATTTGATGATGTAGGGGGAGCTGCTGCAGGGTAAGCCCCTGCGAAAAAGCCTGCGCCGGCAGTTCCAGTTTGACATGTGGTTCTAAGACTAAAACCTGGTTTTGCAGGTATTGCTCCTGCAGACCAACATGTCCCATCCCATTCTTGAGCAGGAAGAGCTCCACTTGGCTGACTTGTACAACCATTTACAGCTGCTGTTGTATCTCCATACATATTACTTGAGGGAGTAGCTAAAGCTGGGTTTAATGTTGTCCATGAAGTTCCGTTAAATGATTGAGTTACCCCTGGGCCATTAGCAACTGCAAGAGCTGCTGTTTGTGTTCCCACAAATTTATTAAAATTAGCCGCTGGATTTGCTGCGCCTGCAGTCCAAGAGCTTCCATTATAAAGATTAAATGCGTTTGTTCCTGTGTTCACAACTTCACCGCCGCCAACAAAAGATGCTGTTTCCCCCGTTCCTCCGCCATCAGATCCTCTAATGTTAGTAGGATACCCAGTTTCACCTGACCAAGTGGAACCATTATATGAATTTGCAAGATTGTTAGTCCAAGGTGGACCACCACCTACAGCAATCATTGAGGCTTGAGTACCACCTCCACCCACCTGGGTGTATGATACTGGATAAGTACCGCCTACAGCCCAATTAGTCCCGTCGTATTCCATAGTCACATTGGATCTTCCCCCTGGATAGTCTCCAGTGGCTACTAATCCTGCTGTTATTGTTCCACCACCAAGTCCACCCATTGTGGCAGTTGGTAAAACATTAGCCGTACTAAATGCGGATGCTGCATAAACATATCCTTTTAAGGCTGATGTTGTTGTATTGTACCACATGTCCCCAAAAATTGGGTTACTAGGATCCGAAGATCTAATTGGTATATTGTTTCCGTGTACGTCTATATAAGTTGCCATAATTTTTTAAGTTGTTGTTATTGTTTGTGTTGTTACTGTTCCTGCACCTTCCCATTCTTCAACATTCTGACCAGGATTAGAAGGAGCAGTTCCACCTGCAACTAATGTTGAACTATTTGTGGCTGATGCCATAGTATTAGGAACACTATTTCTTCCAATATTTAAAACACCTGGGTTAGCAGACCAACAAGTTCCGTCCCAAGTTTCTGTGTTAGTATTATTACCAGGGCCACCTCCTGCGAGTAAAGCGTTTGTTGAAACACCACTACCTGCTCCATCACCTCTGTTAGTAGTTAGTGAGTTTACTGTAGTCCAAGATGAACCATTCCAAAGTTGACTTACGCCTGTAACTGGACTGGTTCCTCCAAAAAGTAAAGCTGCGTTTGGTACTACACCAGCACCATTCATGTTGGAACTTCCTGAACCCATAGCTGTGCCGGCTGACCAAGATGATCCATTCCAAAGTTGACTTACGCCTGTAACTGGACTGGTTCCTCCAAAAAGTAAAGCTGCGTTTGGTACTACACCAGCACCATTCATGTTGGAACTTCCTGAACCCATAGCTGTGCCAGCTGACCAAGATGATCCATTCCAGTCTTCGACTCTTGTTTGAGCACCACCAGTTGGTGTGCCTCCATATAAAGCACCTAAACTTGTTCCCGTTCCTAAACCAACTCTTGCGTAAGAATATGTAGAAGTAGGGTTTGAACTTGTCCAGCATGTGCCATCCCAAAGACTGGTAGAATTTGCTCCAGTAGGACCCCCATCTCCAGCAGCTACTGCCGAAGTTTGCGTTCCAAAACCATTACAATAATCCATATCTTGTACACTTGGGTTTACAGTAGTCCACGATGTTCCATTATATGATTCTGTATTTCTTGAACCTGGTCCAGGAGGAGTGTGTCCAAAAACTAAAGCTGCACTTGCAGAAGTTCCAGAAGCACCACTTGCAGTATGCACAGTACTAAGACTAGGAGCAGTTGAAAAAACTCCACTACTCAAAGCAGCTCTAATTTTAGCGGTGTTTGAAGTCGAGTTATACCAAACCTGTCCCTCTGCTACAGGGCTAGGATCAGATGAAAGGTATTGTACCTTTTGTCCGTGTATATCAAAATAAGTTGCCACTTATATTATTCCTCCAAAGTTATATCTTCTGGTCTTGTATTAGTTTCAAATCCCATAGTTGGTGCTTTTTGATCAGCAGGTAAAGCATCCCAAGCAGTTTGTTTAGCAGTAATTTCTGCATCAACGATTGCTTGTGCTTCAGCTAAAGTTTTTCTAACTCCAGCTACTCCCGCTATCCATGTATTAGCACCTTGACTATTATTAGGTACTTTCCACAAATTGCCAGGGTATGAGCTGAATCCAATGTTTCTTGAATCATTGGGTGTAATAAAGCCTTTTCCCCAATTTGTTGCTGTACAGTATTGATAGTTTGCCATAGTTTCCTCCTTAAGATGTTGTAATTGTTTGTGATTCTGAAATTCCTGCTGCCGTAAATTCTTCGGTAGCATTTAAATCGGGGTTACCCCCAAAAATTAATCCTGCGGCTGCAGTTCCACAACCTGAATTTTTTCTGTTCCCTGCTGTATTAGTTGTAATAGATGATGACCAAGAAGTTCCATCCCATGTTTCGGTTTGTTGTTTTGGTGCTGTGCCTGAGCCACCAGCCCATGCTGAATCGACTGTCCCCGCTCCGGTTCTACCAGATGCTGCGTCATTAAAAGAAGCAGGTAGAGTTGACCAAGAAGTTCCATTCCAATTTTCTTGAAAACCTGCGGTTGCACTATATGTAAAATAATTTGCTGCTGTAGGAGTGCCACATGCAAAACCACCGCTTCGCGCATTGTTTAAAGAATTAACTGCTGTCCAACATGTGCCATCATAAGATTCTGTGTTTGTATAAGTAGTACCTGCTGTCCAACTGTAACCACCTGCAGCAAACATTGATGGCTCCGTTCCCCATCCACCAGCACCATATCGAGCTTGGTTTAAAGCGTTACCAGCTGTCCATGACGCACCATTGTATTCTTCAGTGTTGCCCATGGTAGGTGAAGAAGGGGTATGATAAAAGCCCCCTGCATATACTCCTGCAGTTGTGCTTCCTTCTCTTGAAGCAAAACCACCTGTTCTAGATGTGTTTATATTTGGACTAGAGGTCCATGTAGCTCCATCGTAAGTATCGCAATCCGCAAAAGTTTGGTATCCTTGATTTTGTCTAGCTACAGAAAGTGCTGCTGTTTGTATTCCTATGCCAACTCTTTCGTCTCCAGTTTGTGGTAAATTACCACTACTTGCCCAAGCTGCTGTAGTAACAGTTTCTAGTTTAAATACACCACTGTCACTCTTATACCAAATCTCTCCTTCAATAAGTCCGGTATTTCCAGTACGCGACTGAACAGCCGCTCCTTGAATGTCTCTATACTCAGCCATTATTTAGTCTGCAACAACCAACCTTGAGTGTCGTCTACAAATACTAATGTGTTAGCTGCTCTTTCTGTAGACACAGTCAAATCTGCTGATGCCCCCTGTATTTTTTTACCATTTCTGGCAACTGTTAAATTATTTGTATCAAAGGTTCCCGCATAATCTATAAAAGAAACAAAGTCTCCAATAGAAGGGGAAGCTGGAAGAGTTAAATTAAAAGCTCCTCCGGTTGTGTTACAAAAATATCCATTACCTGCTACTGCTGGTCCTGGGTCTGCTGTAATTACTGCTTGCCATGAAGCACCACCTGTTACTTCACCCCAAGATAAAACTCCACCTGTTGTGGATTTTAAAACAAAACCACTGGTTCCAGCATAAGCTGCTGGCCAAGTTAAAATTTGATTAGAAGCAGCTCCAGCTGCTTTAAATGCAATATATTCTCCACCGGTAGTATCTAATAATCTTAATTCTTTTTGAGAACCAATACTTAAACCATTTGAATCCCAAACTAAATCTGAAGATGCTCCAAAAGCACCTGAGTTATTATATTGTACTTGTGTATCTGAACCGCCTGGGCTAGTAGATAATGCAATTTCACCTATGTCTGGATTGGTTCCATCATTTTTTGTGGCATAAAGCATTTTCCATCCTTTATCGGATGTTGACCAAGTAACAGAATCACCTGTTCCCGTAGCGTATTTAAAATTTACTGTGTAAGAACCAGTGGTACTATTTTTTACTAAGTACCAGTTTTCTATATCTAATGGAATAGTTACAGTTTTATTTCCACCAATTGCTTGAGCAGTTTCTGCACCTAAAACAATAACTCTATTACACGCAGTTCCTGTTAGTGCGCCATCATCTACATCTAAAGCTGTAGTAGTAACACCTGTTCCGGTAGCATTTAAAGTTTGAACGAGATAGCCACCAGCTAACTGTTCTAAAAGTTGTAAGTTACTATTAGTCTTTGTTCCCCAAGTACCGGCATTTTCGCCAGTTACCATTAATTCAACACCAAGTGCTGTATATGATGAAGCCATAAATTTTTTCTCCTAAGCCGCGTGCGTTACATCTGTATATGATGTATTCCCGCTCACGTCAACATCATTATAACTTGTATTTCCAGTAATATCAATATCTTGATATCCTAAAGGAGCGACATTTCCTACAGTAACAGTTGCTGATACTCCAGTCAATCCCATAACTTCTGCAGGGCTAATTGAGCCTACTGCTGAGGTCGCAGATTGACCCGCTAAAATATATTCAACTTCTGTTATTATTGATCCTACACTTGTAGTCCCTACACCCCCTGATGTCAGAAGTACAACTACCGTATCAGTTATAACAAGATCAGGTCCTACACTAGCTGTAGCAGATACTCCGCTAATTCCTACTACGTCTGCAGGTAAAATAGACCCTACTGCACTTGTGGCAACTAAAGTTGCTAAACCTTGAACATGGTCCGCACCAGCATTAATATTTAATTGACCTTCTGAAGCTGTAGCTGATACACCTGTAATTAATTGTGGAATATCTAATTGAGTTGGACAAGAAGCTGTTGCTGATACCCCTGTTAATGGTACACCTATTCCAATTACAATTGCTCCAACACTGGAAGTTGCTCCAATACCAATTAAATTTTCAATTGCTTCTTCAACACTACCCCAACCATTTTCACCCCAGTCAAGTGTACCCCAACCAGGTCTAACTTCTACTGTTGGCGCACCAACAGAAGCTGTAGCTGATATTCCAGAAAGTGTGACAGTAGGTGAATCACCGTAAGCTTGTGAGCCCCAATCAAGACGTCCCCAACCTTGTTTGATAGTTGTGGCATCGCCCCAATGAGCTTGTCCATAGGTTAATCGGCCCCATCCTGATGCAACGTCGGGCATACTAACCCTCCTATGCTATTCGAACGATAGCTGTTGTAGCTGCTGCCGCAGGGAATTGAATTGTGAAAGTTCCAGAAGAAACAGATTTGTCTCCGCCGAATGCAACAGAACAAACTGCTTTGTCAGATGCACTAGTATTATAAATTAAACATGCATTCGCTGTGAATGTTGAAGACGTCCAAGAAATGTCTCCGAAGTCACAAACTGCTGTTGATGAATCTAAAGCTGGTGTAACACTTGTTAAAGCTTTTCCTCCAGCAGTATAACCAGTTCCAGTTATTTCTTCAGAAGTACCATAAGCTGTTGTACTTGCTCCTAAAGTTGCGTCTGAATCAAATAAAGCTAGGTTAAAAGTATTCCCAGTTGAAGCTGTGAAATTGTGTGTTGCTACTAATACCTCTTGTTTGAAAGAGTTACAAATTGCTGATGTGTTAGCCATAAAATTTTCTCCTCATTATGGAGACGGTGAGTTAACTTTTATTCTAACTGTTCCGTCAGTATAATCGTCTCGTCTTCGTCTTCCAAGTTGCATTCCTGCAAACTGTTGTATAGCATTTTTATACTTTTGTTCGTA
>Ga0208299_1001455_pt1 | contig 17663 bp, 22 predicted proteins | sample 15_taG_FD_184089 | JGI IMG/M metagenome (GOLD analysis project Ga0208299, IMG submission 184089) | Marine viral communities from the Subarctic Pacific Ocean - 15_ETSP_OMZ_AT15312 metaG (SPAdes) (version 2) | ecosystem: Environmental > Aquatic > Marine > Oceanic | place: Pacific Ocean | collected...
AATGAAACACAATCCCTATAAAATAGTACAGATGTTTGAAGAAACCGTAGCAGAATATACAGGTTCACCATATGCAGTTGCAGTAACTTCCTGTACGGATGCTTTGTTTCTTTGTTGTAAGGCAGTTCAAGCAATCGAGGTATCCATACCTGCAAAAACTTATCTCTCTGTCCCGATGTCTATTATTCATTCGGGTGCAATGGTAAAGTTTACAGATGAAGAATGGGAAGGAATATACCAACTAAAACCATATCCAGTATATGATGCCGCAAAAAGATTTACTTCAGGAATGTATATTCCAGGCACACATATGTGTTTGTCGTTCCACATCAAGAAGCACCTTAAGATTGGTAAGGGTGGAATGATTCTTACCGATAATAAAGAAGTAGCAGACTGGCTTCGTGTTGCAAGATACGAGGGAAGAAACGCAGTACCATATAAAGAAGATGACATTAAGGTTCTGGGGTGGAATATGTATATGACTCCCCAACAAGCCTCACACGGTTTAGCACTAATGCAAAACTATCCAGAAAATGTACCAGACCTAATTGAAGAGGGAGGCTACCGCGACTTGAGAGAGTTTACGGTATTTAATAAAAATGTATGATGGTAAAATAGCAAATCTATATTCAGAAGACCCAATTGATATTATTTCTAAATTGAATCCTGTCGATTATAATTTTTTCAAAGATAATATAAGTAAATGAAGAAAATAGTTCACATTGCAGGTATGGATATGTACGCCAGCCACGAGCCAGGAAACTATATTGTTTTTAGTGCAATGCGTGACCTTCCTTACGATTCGCATCATTTACTCGGCTTAGTCAAAGGAAGAGCAGACAACGATACATCTTACCACCCCATATCGCAATTTGGAAATCAAATTGGTGTTGAAAATTCATTTGAATCTGCTGATGTTGTTATATTGTATGATAGTCTTTTGCAACCCGAAACAGTAAAGGCAATATATGATAAGCACAAATGTCCTATTGTTTTCGTTGCTATGGTAAATGACCATTTTACTGGTGGGTGTTGTTATGTTTTTGATTGCGAAAATTTTCAATCTTCTTGTGGTAGTTGTCCTCAGTTACATTCAAATGGCGAACTGACTTCAATGATGATGAACAAAAATATGGATGCAAAATTTATACCTTCAACTGATGGCGAGGACAAAACATTTCAGTTGATGCAAAGAAAAATAAAATCTTGGGAGGATATTCCAATAACAGGGGTCGCCGTTAGTAATTATAGTTTGAGTCTGTTTAAGAAGAGTTCATTGTTTAAAGATAAAAGATGTGAATTGATTCCTATCCCCTTTGATATTCCTGTATTTAAAGGAAGCAGAAACGAAGCACAAAATACACTAGGATATCCAGAAGGAATAGAAAATAAATTTCTTATTTTGTGGGGGACTACTAATCCAGATGGTCTTCGTAAAGGAAGAAAGTATGCAGATGCGGCTCTAAATCATCTATACAATCGAATGAAAGAAAAGGGCCACGATGTCAATGATGTTGTTCTTGTGACTGTTGGTCCAAATCCCACCATTCCATTTAACCAGAGTCAACCTTTTCGTTGGGCGCCTATTGGTTATATTCCTACCAGAGAAAAATTATCATGTGTTTTTCGTTCAGTAAATGTTGGACTCCAAACCACCTTTGAAGATGCAGGACCAATGATGAGTGTAGAATGCTTATCAAACCAAACTCCCCTAGTATCTTTTGATAGATGTGTTTCTGCTGATGTTATTAATCACGGAAAAAGTGGATATATTGTAGACACATATGATTCAATTGGACTCGGTGAATCTTTATTGAAGGTTTATGAATCTAAAGTTGATATGGGTATTGAAGCAGATGTTTATGTTAAAGAATTCAACAACAAAGAAAAAGTATTACACAAATGGCAAGAACTAATAGAGGACATAACCCAATGAATGAAGACACGGCCGCAACAAAAGAAAATTCTGATTTTATTAGAGTAGGATTATGGGGGAAAAAGTATGTGAATGTTAATGTAAACTTGCCTAAAATTAATTTAGGCGAAACAAATAACAAAGCACAAATCGAAAACAAAGTTAGTGGGATGTATCATATCTCAAATGCAAATATTGATAAAATTATGCCAGTACTTTATCCTGAAGAACTAGTAGAGGTTCTGTCTTTTAATGAGCGTAAAGAAAATCGCATAACACAATTTCCCAACAACCAAATCGAACGACCTGATTGGTTGGATGATTTTATAGAAGAAAGAATACTGCAACAAAATCTAGACTGGATTCATATAATGTATCTGGACGATTTTACAAAACCAGAAAGATTAATTGCTGTACCCAATCATATTCATATGAGTATTTCTTTTTGTGGTGAGGGAAACAGAAAACAGTATATAAAACAAATCAATAAAAGCAAGTTTATTTTTGATTCGAGAAAAAGAAAAAATCTTTACGATAAAATAAAAACAGACACACCCATCATTTTGCACGATGAATTTGGATGTGAATGTATAATATCAGGCGAAATGGTATACGAATCAAAAATCAAATCAATAAAAAAATTAAATAGTTTGGACGGCGCAGGTGATATATTTTGTGCGTTCTTTATTCGTGAATATATAAAGTCTGGACTAGAAGGTGCTATACAAAGAACCCCAAAACTAACAACTCAACACCTAAAGGGATAAATTATGTTTTCTTTTTTCATTCACACCCATACAGATTGTACCGATGCATTAAAGATGTGTATAGGCCAACTTAAAAAATATTTTCCAGAACACAAAAGATATATTATCACAAATGAAATGACTGATTTAATTAAAGATGAAACAGTAATCATTTATAATGAATCTGATGTATATACTAAAAGAATTGAAAAGGCTTTATCAGAAATAGATGACGAGTTCGTTCTTTATATGCACGAAGATATGATTTTATATGATGAACCTGATTATGATGAATTGAATAGATGTGTAAACTGGATGAAAGAAAAATTTTCGACAGATTATATTAAATTAATTGGAAATACAGGAATAGCAAATTGGGAAGTAGACACTTCCATTCGTGTTCAGCACGGTATGTATACTTTCTCTGTACAGCCAACTATTTGGAGAAGAGAATCTTTTATTCGGCTAATGAAAGATGAAGATTATAATATATGGGAACTAGAAGAAAACATTCAAGGAAAAATCAAAAAAGATTTTTCAGGATATACTTATTTTAAAGGAAACGAACCACTTAGAGGTCAAGCACACTATGACTCTTTAGTTTTCCCCTTTATTGCCACTGCTATAGTTAAGGGAATGTGGAACAACTTAGAATATTCTTCTGAGTTGAAAGAATTGTGGAAAGAATATGATATTGATAGCAGTAAAAGAAAGATGATGCAAAATGGTCCAGTCGGCAGTTCTATTTGATTTAGATGGTGTTCTTGTAGATGCTTGTGATTGGCATTACCTTTCTCTCAACCGTGCGTTAGAAGAAGTGGTTGAGTTCTCTATTAGCAGAGAAGAACACATTACCACATACAATGGTTTACCAACAACGGTAAAACTTAAAATGTTAGGGTTAGACGAAGAGCAAAGCAAACAAGCGTGGAAACTAAAACAAGATTATACACTTGATACAATTAGAGAAAATGGGACAGTATATGAAGAAAAAATTGAACTGTTCGAATATCTGAAAGATATTGGCACCAAAATAGTTTGTGTTACCAACTCCATACAAATGACGACATTTGAGATGTTAAAAACTACAGGTCAATTTGATTATTTTGATATGATTATTACAAACGAAGATGTAGAGAATAATAAACCACATCCAGACTGTTACAATCTTGCCGTTAAAAAACTTGGTATGAAACCAAACAAATGTATAATTGTTGAAGACAGTCCAAAAGGAATGCAGTCGGCAAAGTCTAGTGTTGTTCCCAATTCTAATATATGGAATGTTGAAAACTGTACAGAAGTAACTTTAGAAAATTATAGGAGATTTATAGATGAAAATTTTAATACCAATGGCGGGTGAAGGCAGTCGTTTTGCAAAAGAAGGATATACTTTTCCGAAACCTCTTGTTGATGTCAACGGAAAACCAATGATTCAAACTGTTGTCGAAAATCTTGACTTTAATGCTGAATATATTTTTCTGGTTCGGGCTGAACACCTTAAAAAGTATGAAGGACTAGAAGACACTCTTCATAGAATTACAAATGGAAAATGTTCAATCGTTTCTTGTGGTAAATCTGAAGGTGCGGCTTGTACTGCACTAGAAGCAGAAAAATTAATCAACAATGACGAAGACTTGCTGATTGCAAACTCAGACCAATACATCGAGTATTCTTCTGAGAACTTTAATATGATGAAAGAGATGACTGGTGTGGATGCAATGGTTTATACATTTGAAGCAGTACACCCAAAGTGGTCTTTTGTTAAAACTAACTCTAGAGGAATTGTAACAGAAGTTGCCGAAAAGAAACCCATTTCCAATATCGCTACCTGTGGAATTTATTGGTATAGAAAAGGTTCTGATTTTGTTAAATATACAAAACAAATGATTGAAAAAGACATAAGAGTAAATAATGAATTTTATATTGCCCCAGTTTATAATGAGTTAATACAAGACAACAAAACACTTATCCCATTTTTTGTTCATTCGATGTGGGGATTAGGAACACCCGAAGATTTAAAGGTATTTCTAAATCATCAATGATTATCATAGCACATAGAGCAAATCTCGAAGGCAGGAATCCTGAAACAGAGAATCATCCAGACCAAATTCTTTGTGCTATAGAAGAAGGATTTGATGTAGAAGTTGATGCTTGGTTTGAAGATGGAAAATGGTATCTCGGTCATGATGAAGTAAAGTATGAAGTTAAACCTTCTTTCTTTTCTAAAGTATTAAATCCTAATGAAGATAAACTTTGGATTCACGCAAAGAATCTAGAAGCAGTAGAACAATTACGGCACACAGATATGAATTGGTTTTGGCACGAAAAAGACAAAGTAACTATAACCAGTAGAGGAAACATTTGGTGTTTTCCTGGCTATGAAGTTGATGGTGGAATAATGGTTGAGTTTGAACAAAAAACAGATAAATATATTATTGGTGTTTGCACAGATAACCCAAGGAGATGGAAAAAATGAAAATAGGATTTACAGCAGGCAATTTTGATGTACTTCATCCAGGCTACATTTATACCTTTGAGGAAGCAAAAAGGCACTGTGATAAGTTCATCGTATTTCTTCAAAGAGACCCATCAGAAGGAAGACATTCAAAGTATAAGCCGGTAATGTCTTATTACGAAAGATACAAAAGTTTAATGGCAATCAAGTATATTGATGAAGTGTATATGTATCAGAACGAAGAAGAACTTTATGAGTTAATTAAGTTCTTTGAGCCTGATATTCGTATCTTGGGCGAGGACTACATCGGAAAATCTTTTACTGGTGATGATTTGCCACCGAAAGTAATTTACACAACTCGCTGTCACGATTGGTCAACGACAAGATACAAAGATTTGATTACCATTCAAACTATCAAACAAAATCCAGACATTGTAAAAAGGGCATCAAAATGAATACTGTAATGGTTACTGGTTGTGCAGGATTTATCGGTAGTTATGTAGCCGAAGAATTTGTAAACGCAGGATACAGAGTAATAGGTATTGATATATTAACCTATGCTGGCAAGGAAGAAAATATGTCTTCGTTTATTGATAATCCTAATTTTATATTTCATAAAATGAACATAAAAGTATATACTGCAATCAAACAATTTGTTCAAAATGAAAATATAGAATGGATAATTAATCTTGCGGCAGAAACACATGTAGATAATTCTATTCAATCATCTAGTATTTTTATTGATACAAACATTCACGGAGTAAAAGGTCTTTTAGATGTGTGTAGAGAAACAGGAGCAAAACTCCTTCAGTTTTCTACAGACGAAGTTTATGGAGTTGCTAGGAGTCGTGCATTCTCAGAGAGAAGCAACATAGCACCGAAGAATCCATATTCTGCTACAAAGGCAGCGGCCGACCATATGATTGAAGCATATCAAAATACTTACGGAACAGAACACATAATCGTTCGTCCTTCCAATAACTTTGGTCTTCGCCAGCACGACGAGAAATTTCTACCAACCATTATTCGAAAACTAAAAGCAGGAGAAAAAATTCCTGTGTATGGTAAAGGCAACCAAATTCGGGAATGGACTCACGCAAGAGAAACGGCAAAAGCAACAAGATTCATTTTAGAGAATTCTAGAATGAATGAAATTTATAATATATCGTCTGAATTCCATACAGAAAATATAAATGTTGTGCAGATGGTGTGTGATGTGCTAGATAAGAAAATAGAAGATTGTGTGGATTTTGTTCCCGATAGACTAGGTCACGATTTCAAATATGCAATATCACCAAGAAAATTAAAAAATCTTGGTTATACTGTTTCTGGTAATTTCGAAAAAGAACTCAAGGAAATTATAAATTATGAATTTAGTAGCATACGGAACTAGACCAGAGTGGATTAAACTTCAGCCTCTGATTAACATCTTGAAGGAAAACCATCACGATGTTCGGGTGTTGTTTACTGGTCAACAAAAAGACATTGGTGTGTTTGAATATGATGTTACACTCGAAATACCAACTCCCCTAGTCAACACAACTGATAATAGGTTAAATGATATCATCACGGCAATATTATTATCTCCTGAAGTATTTGATGGTGTAACTCACACAATTGTTCAAGGAGACACCGCATCTGCATTTGCAATAGCATTATCCTCTTTTAACAGAGAAATTCCTGTATCACATATCGAAGCGGGTCTTAGAACATATGATGAGTTGAATCCATATCCAGAAGAATCATATAGACAAATGATATCCGCAGTTACTACCTACAATTACGCACCAACACGAAATGATTTTGATAATTTGGTACGAGAAAGAAAAAGCAATATCAGCATAACGGGCAATACCGTGTTGGATTCTCTGCCTGAATTAGACACCACTGAAGAAAATTTCGTATTGGTAACTATGCACAGAAGAGAAAACCATGAAAAGATGGAAGAATGGTTTAAAGAAATAGACAAATTGGCAAAACACTATCCCGATTATGAATTTGCTTTACCTCTACATCCTAATCCAAAAGTTGTAGATGCTTCTAATGTTTTGGAAAAAGTCAACATACTAAAACCAATGACACATACTGAGTTACTAAAGGCTCTCGCTAAAAGTAAAATGATAATTACAGACAGTGGTGGGATACAGGAAGAAGCATCTTTTTATGGAAAAAAAGTATTGGTTTGCAGAAAGGCTACAGAAAGACCTTGTTCAAATCAGATTCTTATCAGAGAACCAGAGGATTTGTTTTCCTCTTTTAATAAGATGCTAGTAACGGATATAAATAATACAGTGTGTCCTTTTGGAGTAGGGGATTCATCTAAAAGAATATATTCTATAATGAAAGAATACGATATTTTATCGTTTACAAATAAATAATAACTGTTATAATGAATACTATGGAGAATAAAACAGATGGCTAAACCAACAATAACATTGTGTATGATTGTCAAAGACGAAAATCACCCCCACCTTTTAGAATGTCTGGATTCTATGAAGAATCATATTGATTATTGGGTAATATGTGATACAGGTTCTACTGATGGTACACAAGATATAATTAAGAATTATTTTAAAGAAGCAGGAATCGAAGGCGAACTTCACGAAATTCCTTGGGAGGGTTTCGGAAAATGTCGAACCAAATCATTAGCACTCTGTGATGGTAAAGCAGATTATGCTTGGGTAATTGATGCTGATGATATGATAGTTGGTGATTTTCAATTCCCCGAAGACATTCTATTGGATGCATATTCTTTAAGAATCCAAAGAGGAGATTTTGTATGGTGGCGAAATCAAATCTTCAAAACTGGTATTGGTTGGGAATATGTTGGTGTTCTTCACGAATATGCACATTGTCCAGATAAAGGACCCGCATTAAAGCAAGGAAAAATTAATACGCCAGGATATCATATTGAAGCAAGAACTTTGGGTGGTGCTAGAAATCAAAATGTTGACCCTGTAGAAAAGTATTCAAAAGATGCAGAAATATTTCTTAGTGCATTGACGAATAAAGATGACCCAGCCTACGAACCAGAAAATGTAAGGTATGTCTTTTACCTCGCACAATCTTACTTTGACTCAAAACAATTTGACAAAGCAAAAGAATGGTATATGAAACGAGCAGAGATGGGGGGATGGGAAGAAGAAATTTTCTATTCCTTATTCAGAAATGCAATTTGTAGTAGTCTTATAGGAGAGGAATGGAACACCACTATGCCTCTCTTCCTTGCCGCCTGGAACTACAGACCAATTAGAGCAGAACCTTTGTATCAAATTGCACGAATATACAGACTATCTGGATATCCAAGATTGGGTTATATGTTTGCAAAGATGGCAAAAGATATTCCATACCCCGAACAAGATATTCTCTTTATCGGTAAAGAAGTTTGGGAATGGCAACTGGATGATGAGATTTCTGCGTGTGCATTTTATGTTGGTCAATTTGAAGAAGGATATAATGCTACGATGAGACTGCTCAAGGATAACTTATTCCCCGAAACAGAAAGACAGCGTGTAATGACAAATCTTGAACAATACCAAATGAAGATGATGGAAGTTCAACAAATGCACCAAGAACAAGTGGCACACAACCAACAAATGCAAGAAGAAATGAAGGAAACCAAACGACTTCACGACGAAAAGGCAGACTTAGAGAGAAAAGAAAAAGTTGCCAAAGCAGATATAAAGAAAGCAAAATTAAAGAAAGAAAAAGCAAAGAGAAAAAAGCAAAAGGCATAAATAGAATATGAAATCAGGAAAATACGACATCCAAGTTGACCAAGGCTCTACCTTTGTCTTTCATATCACCTATCAGGATAGTGCTGGCACTGCCATTGACTTGGCTTCATATACTGCCAATATGCAAGTTAGACGGTCGGTGGTAGATACTGATTTGATTTTAGATATTTCTAGTGCAGGTGGTGTGACTGGTGGAGGCACCACTGGTGAATTTATTAGTGGAGTTTCTGGACCTAGTGGTGGAGGTTCTGCTTCTCTTCCCATAAGTGGTATCACTATGAATGGTGGTACGGCCGGAGTGAAGGCTCCTGTTCACGGTGGAGTTACTGGCGGAATATACATTGAAATTGATGCAGACACTATGAAAAATGTTCCCGCAGGAAAACACGCTTATGATTTGGAAATTACTTTATCAGGAACAGTCAATAAAATACTAAGTGGTAGGTTTGAAGTCGAAGGCGAAGTAACAAGATGAAAATAGTCACACAAGAAAGTCGACCACCAAAAGTTACTATAACTTCAAAAAATACTATTGTGATAAAACAACAAAGTGATAGAGTGTCCGTGATAAAAACCATTTAATTTGAAAGATTATTTATGATGAATTTAAGTTGTTATCGTATCCACGATGATGTTACATTGCCAAAATTAGCAACAATCGGTTCTGCGTGTTTTGATATTTTTTCTTATATCAAACCAGAAGTTCCTATTACTGTGTATGATATGAGCAATAAAAAAATTGAACGAGAACCAGAATATCACAATATTAAATACCATCCAAAGATTCATCTTCGTATGGACCCAGGCGACAGAGTATTAGTTCCAACAGGAATTATATTTAATATTCCATTTGGTTCTTCTCTTCGACTCCACACTCGTTCAAGCATTTCTCTAAAAAAAGGATTGATTATGCCAAACGGAGAAGGCATAATCGACTCTGACTATTATCACCAAACATATGTAATGCTGTATAACGCATCTGCCGATACAGTTCGTATTGAAGACAACGAAAGAATCGCACAGGGCGAAATTGTTGAAAATACCTACACAGAAATAAATGAAACATTTCAGAAACCAGAACAAACCACAGGTAGGTCTGGCGGTTTTGGTTCTACAGGAGTTAAATAATGAATCGACAAGAATTGTTCAAACACCACAAAACAATATGTGGCGAAGCACTTGAAATTATGGAAAAGAAAAATCATGACTATGCAGGACAGGGCGGCGAATCACCTTTTGCCAATTTTACTCGGTCGGAAGACATGGGTATATGTTCTACCGAACAAGGCTTTTTAGTCCGACTTTGTGATAAATTATCTCGACTTTCTACATTTGCTAGTGCTGGCGAATTGAAAGTTGATAACGAAGGTTATCACGATGCCATCGTCGATATTATCAACTACTGCGTTCTCTTCGATGGGTATGTTTCAACTAAAGATTGACAAATACCTTGACTTCGGGTATAATATGTGTATGAATATTATTCCTCTTATCGCATTCGCTTTCCTGTCAATCGCCTCTTCACTCTATGCTAGTCCGATAACCTCGGACACACACAAAGACCTGCTAGAGGCGATTCGACAGGTTGAATCAAACAACAATCCAGATGCAGTTGGCGACAACGGAAAAGCAATCGGTGTATATCAGATTTGGGAAATCTACTGGAAGGATGCAGTAGAGTTCGACCCCTCCATCGGCGGCGAATACAAGGATTGTTTTAATCCTGAATATGCTGAGAAGATTGTACTTGCTTACTGGAATAGGTATGGTACAATTAGGAGACTTGGAAGGACTCCCACTAATGAAGACCTTGCAAGAATTCACAACGGCGGCCCGAATGGTTATAAGAAAACGGCAACGGACAAGTATTGGAAGAAGGTCAAGAAGAAACTAAATGAGTGAATTCTACACAAACATATCAATGCGGGGAAAGTACATTCTCTATCGTGGAGTAGATGATAGGGGAAATCGTATTACCAGAAGAGAAGAATTTTCTCCAACTCTTTTTGTTCCTTCTCAAAACAAAACAAAATGGACAACACTGGATGGGTTTTATGTAGAACCCATTCAACCAGGCACCATCCCAGAAACAAATGAATTTGTAAAAACATATAAGGGAGTTTCGGGATTTAATATTTACGGAAACACGGATTATGTTTCTCAATATATCGCAGACAACTATCCTTCGGAAATTGATTATGATGTTTCTAAACTTGTTGTTGCCAATATTGATATTGAAACCGAATCAGAATATGGTTTTCCAGAAATTGATAATCCACAGGAACGAGTAAACGCTATATCTGTGGACTTTAACGGCACAATGCATGTTTTTGGTCTTGGTGAATTTCACCTTAGTTCCACAGAAGCAGATTATCAATATAAGTACGATGACGAAAAAGAATTACTTCGTGATTTCCTAGACTTGTGGGAAAAAGAATCACCAGATATTGTTACTGGTTGGAATGTTCGATTTTTTGATATTCCTTATCTTGTTAATCGCATTACTGCTCTTCTTGATGGAGGCGAGGCGAAACGAATGTCTCCTTGGAGGAAATTAAAAGAGCGTAAAGTAGAAAAATGGAATCGAGAAAATACTTGTTATGAACTTAGTGGTCTTGCAACATTAGATTACTACGAATTATACAAGACATTTACTTATGTTAATCAGGCTTCATATTCGTTGAATCATATTGCAGATGTAGAACTTGGCGAGAAAAAATTAGATTACTCTGAGTATAATTCAATGTCAGAATTTTATAAGAACGACTTCCAGAAATTTATGGAGTATAATGTTCTTGATACTCGACTGGTAATGAAACTTGAAGATAAAATGAAGTTGCTTGAACTTGCTGTATCCCTTGCGTATGCTGCCAAAGTAAACTTCAATGATGTGTTTGGTCAGGTTCGTGTGTGGGATTCAATTATATACCACTATTTAAATGAACATAAAATTGCAATCCCACCAAAAACTACAAGTAAGAAAGACACTCAATATGCGGGTGCATATGTAAAAGACCCTATCACTGGTATGCACGACTGGGTTGTCTCGTTCGACTTGAACAGTCTGTATCCTCACTTGATTATGCAATATAACATCAGTCCAGAGACGAAGATAAATCAACAGAAGGATTATCTGATTACACCAGATGGCGTTCTTGGTAATCATCAACACACAAATAAAGGTGAACAATCAGAACATCTTAAGAAAGCACTTAAACAACATACCGATAATGGGTATTCTATTGCCGCAAATGGAACTTGCTATACCAAAGAACATCAAGGATTTCTTCCTTCTCTTATGGAGAAGTTATACAAAGAGCGTAAAATGTATAAGAAGAAAATGATTGAGTGTCAAAAAGAACGACAGAATATTAGTAAATTAAATATGCCTTCTCTTGGAAAGGGAGCATTGGCAAACAAATTAGATAAAGAGATTACGAAGTATAATAACTTCCAGTTGGTTCGTAAGATTCAACTGAACTCTGCTTATGGTGCAATTGGTAATGAGTGGTTTCGTTACTTCGATGTAGATATGGCAGAAGCAATTACATTGTCTGGTCAATTAAGCATTCGTTGGATTGCCGATAAACTAAATGAATTTATGAACGATACAGTTGGTACGGAGGATTATGATTATGTGGTCGCTAGTGATACAGATAGTGTGTATTTGCGTTGTGGGAATCTTGTGGATAAACTTTGTGGAGGTAAGACGAAGCCGCAGGTGGTGGACTTCCTCGATAAAGCCTCAGAAGAAATCATCTTACCGTTCATCAAAAAGGAATACGACAAACTCGCAGAGTTGATGAATGCATACGATAACAAAATGGTGATGGACAGGGAATGTATTGCTGATAAGGCAGTATGGACTGCTAAGAAAAGATATATGATGCGTGTCCACGATTCAGAGGGTATTCGATACGAGTCACCCAAAATAAAAATTATGGGAATAGAAACCACTAGAAGTTCTACCCCACAAGTTGTTCGTGATGCATTAAAAGAAGCAATTAATCTCATTCTTACAGCAGACGAAGAAAGAATCATTGAATTTATTTCTGATTTTCGTGATAAATTTAATAATTTCAGCCCAGAAGAAATTGCATTCCCTCGTTCTGTAAATGGAATGAAAAAATATGCATCATCAAAATATATTTATGAGAAATCTACACCAATCGCAGTTAAGGGTAGTTTGCTTTACAACCACTATGTCAAAAAATTGAAATTATCAGACAAATACAGAATAATTGTTGATGGGGACAAAATCAAATTCCTTCACTTAAAAAAACCAAACCCAATGGGCGGGATAGCAGGACAAGACCAAGTGATATCCTTTCCAAATGAGTTACCAAAGGAATTTGAATTGAAGGAGTTTATTGACTACGAAACACAGTTCGATAAGGCTTTTTTACATCCACTGAAAAATATATTAGACATTATTGGTTGGAATTGGGAAGAAGTTTCAACACTTGAGGGGTTTTTTGTATAATGGATGAAAAGACCAAAAAAATTATAATAAATATACTTGGTAATTATCTGTCTAACTCAAGACAATTATTAAAGGATTGTCAGACAGATAAATCTTGTAATTTAGAAACATATGAGGATATTGTTGATAAGTGTCAACAAACAGAATATGCAATAGAACAAATGGAGAATTTGAAATGATTGAAGGAACATATATCGAAACATTAATTGATAATGCATTTGATGGTTTAAACAAAATGTTTGGAATTGATGAAAGAGCCAGAGAGACAGACGGAACATACAAAGGCGATGACCCATCTACTCCAGACACAAATGAAGCGTGGAAATCTGGCAAAAGTCCTGCCAAAAAAACAACAAGAAAACGAACAAAGTTGAGAAAAAAATGAATGTTAAAATATTAAAACTAAAAAACAGCGAAGAATTATTGTGTGAGTTTGTAAAAGAAAATGATGATTCATACAATATCAAAAATCCTTGCCAACTAATACCTAGTGGTCAGCAAGGACTTGCTCTAGTTCCTTGGATTCCTTTTGGAGAATTCGATAGGAAAAATGGAGTTGAAATAAATAAAAATGATGTTATAATCACTGTTGATGTTATTGATGAAATAAAAAGTCAATATGAACAACAGTTCGGTAATGTTCTTACACCATCTAAAAAGATTGTAACGCCTGGCGATTTACGAATATCAACATAATGAGTGGAGAAATAAAATGAGAAATTCCTTTCTGGATAGTATAATCAAAGAAACTGGAAATAAATATGCAACGATTGCGAGTGATGGTATCGATGGTTCTGATGTTACTGATTGGACTGATACTGGATGTTTTGCTCTTAATGCCTTGGTTAGTGGTTCTCTTTATGGTGGGATACCTTCTAATAAAATTACTGCATTAGCAGGAGAATCTGCTACAGGTAAAACCTATTTTGCATTAGGAGTTTGCAATAAATTCCTAAGAGACAATCCTGATGGTAATATTCTTTATTTTGATACAGAATCTGCTGTAACTTCTGAAATGATTGCAGATAGAGGAATAAGCCCGGCACAGGTTGGTATTTTTCCCGTAACAACTGTAGAAGAATTTAGACACCAAGCAATCAAAATTGTAGATACTTATATTGAATTATCAAGAGAACAAAAGAAACCAATTATGATTGTTTTGGATTCTCTTGGTATGTTATCTACAGAAAAAGAAATGGCAGATACTGCTGATGGTAAATCTACCCGCGATATGACTAGAGCCCAAATTATTAAGGCAACTTTTCGTGTACTTACACTGAAACTTGGACAGGCTGGAATTCCTTTGATTCTAACAAACCACACATACGCTGTGATTGGTTCAATGTATCCCACAAAAGAAATGGGTGGTGGTTCTGGTTTGAAGTATGCCGCTTCTACTATCATTTATCTCTCTAAGAGAAAAGTAAAAGAAGGCACAGATGTTATTGGTAATGTCATTCATTGTAAACTTCAAAAGAGCAGATTGACAAGAGAAAATGCACAAGTAGATGTTATGCTTGATTATAAAGAAGGTCTTAATCCTTATTATGGTCTAGTAGATATTGCATTAAAATATGAAATTTTCAATAAGGTATCAACAAGAATTGAATTGCCAGATGGAACAAAAGTTTATGAAAAGACTATTTACAAAAACCCTGAGAAGTATTTCACCAATGAGATTATGGAACAACTTGAGAAGGCTGTTGAGAAAGAATTCAAGTATGGAGCATCAAATGATGTTGTTGCATCAGATGCAGACGAAAGAACAACAGAACAAGAACTCCTCATTGATTAAATATACCTTTGCTCAACACGACAATGCAAAAACCCAACCAATAAAAATAGTTAACGGCGAATATGCGGAATTAATTTTTTCGGTTAACCGCGTACAATTTTACGAAAAAAATGATAGACATCATTTAGAATTCGACTATAATGTCTTAGAAGGGGAAGACCCAAAGAACGAAGAGTTTCACGAAATAGTAGGTGATATTATTTCGGATATTTTAGACAAAGAACTAAAGAGCAACCCCGAAGGAGTTTTTGTAAGTGATGAAGACTATAGAAAAATCAATTCTGATAAACCTTCTGAAGAATGAAGTATATTCCAGAAAAGTAATTCCTTTTCTGAAACCAGAATATTTTTTCGACAAGGTAGAAAAACTGGTGTTTACATCAGTTTATGATTTTGTTATAAAGTACAATGCTTTACCGACACAAGAAGCAATAGTTATTGATTTGAATACTAGTAAGTCAATAACCGAAGAAGAAAACGAAGAGGCTTCCGTTCTTCTTGATGGACTATTTTCTGAAGATAAAGATTCTAATGAAGAATGGCTTATAGAAAAAACAGAAGAATTTTGTAAAGAAAAAGCAGTCTATAATGCAATAATGGAATCCATTCATATTATGGATGGGAAATCAAATAGTCAAAAGACAGAAAATGCAATACCAGAAATTCTATCTGAGGCACTTTCAGTTTCGTTTGACACCCATATTGGACACGACTATATCGAAGACTCGGATGAACGATTTGAGTTCTATCATAAAGTTGAAAAGAAAGTCCCATTTGATATTACATTCTTAAACAATATCACAAATGGGGGAACACCCAGAAAAACATTAAATATTATAATGGCAGGCACTGGTGTCGGTAAATCTTTGTTTATGTGTCATCACGCCGCTTCTTGTTTGTCACAAGGATTGAATGTGTTATATGTTACTTGTGAAATGGCAGAAGAAAGAATCGCAGAAAGAATTGATGCAAATTTAATGGACATCACTATGGATGATTTGAAAGAACTACCAAAAGAATCATACGAAAAGAAAATAAACAAAATACACCACAACAACTCAGGAAAATTAATAGTCAAAGAATACCCAACAGCAACAGCAAGCACTAGTCATTTTAGACATCTTCTAGAAGAATTGAAATTGAAAAAGAAATTTATTCCAGATATTATGTTTGTTGATTATTTAAATATATGTGCATCTTCCAGAATGAAAATGGGTTCAAATATTAACTCATACACTTATATCAAAGCCATTGCTGAAGAACTTAGAGGACTGGCAGTAGAAAATGACATTCCTGTTTGGTCTGCCACACAGGTAAATAGAACTGGATTTACCTCTACTGATTTTGGATTAGAGGACACTTCAGAGTCATTTGGTTTGCCAGCAACAGCAGATTTTATGATTGCTTTGATTGCAACAGAAGAACTTGATGAACTAGGACAAGTACTCGTAAAACAACTAAAAAATAGATACAATGATGCCGCAACGAATAGAAAGTTTATAGTAGGAATTAACAGAGCAAAGATGAAATTGTTTGATTTAGAAGACAGTGCCCAGTCTGGATTGCTTGGAGCAAACCAAACAGCACAAAAGGAAAATAATGAATTTGATGATTATCCCTCGTTTTTAGAACCAAAAAGAACAGAAAAAGAAAAATTTGTAAATTGGAAAGTGTAGGAGATTTATAGATGAAAAAAGAAAACAATATGAGCGACAAGGAACTACGAGAATGGGAACGGTGGGCTGAAGAATGGCTTGCTGAAATGAAAGAAGAAGAAGAAAACAAAAAAGAACAGTGACTACTTATATTGACAAAATGTTTATTGATAGGGTATCACCTACCCTAAGAAACTTTAAATGGAAAAAGAGTGACCTAGCAAATTGCTCTTGTCCACTATGTGGCGATTCGTCAAAGAACAAACGCAAAGCAAGAGGTTATTTTTTTGTAAAAGGTAATGATTTTTTCTATAAATGTCACAATTGTGGCATAGGACACAACATATATAATTTTTTAAAAGAAGTATCTCCTTCGTTATGTAAGGAATATTCTTTAGAGAGATTTCGTGGTGGCGAAAATAAAAAATCAAACTATCAAAAACCAAAGGAAACCGACTTGTTCAAATTTAAAGACGATAAACCAGTATTCAAAAAGAAAGACAAACTTCTAGATTCAGTTGTTTGTCTTAATGATTTGCCCAGTGAACACACAGCAGTCAAATTCGCCAATATGAGAATGATACCAAAACAACATTTCAAGTTGTTGTATTATACTGATGACTTCAGGACATTTGCAACCAAGTTAGATAAAGATAATACTCTTTTCGGATTAGAAGAAAGATTAGTAATTCCATTCTTCAACAGCCACGGTGATGTTGTTGCGTGTCAAGGTCGTGCATTGAATATGGCAGACGAAGTGAAAGCAAGGGAAACTGTAAAGTATATTACTATTAAAGGTGATAAAAGCATTGACCGATTATGGTATGGTCTATGGAGAGTAGACCCAAAGAAACGAGTGTATGTTGTGGAAGGACCG
>Ga0208299_1001458_pt1 | contig 17651 bp, 23 predicted proteins | sample 15_taG_FD_184089 | JGI IMG/M metagenome (GOLD analysis project Ga0208299, IMG submission 184089) | Marine viral communities from the Subarctic Pacific Ocean - 15_ETSP_OMZ_AT15312 metaG (SPAdes) (version 2) | ecosystem: Environmental > Aquatic > Marine > Oceanic | place: Pacific Ocean | collected...
AATTTGCCTGTTTTGGGCTTCCATCGATGTTCTTTATGCCATTTTTTGGAAGTCCATTCCTTAACTACATCAACTGTGTGTAATTTTATTTTATTTAAACGTCTTTTCATTTTTTCTCCTTTGTAATAGTACTTATTGCATAACTAATAACATATGAAAAAACTAATCCAACTAAAACAAGCAGAATTAAAGGATCTTAAGCGCAAATTACACAATGCTCAGGATAATATTTGTCCACTACTTAAAATAAAGGTACCTTTGGATCAAATGGTAGTTGATCATAAACATAAACTAAAAGCAAGTCCTGCAGGCCCAAATAGCGATGGATTAGTGCGTGGTGCTATTGAGTTTAGAGCAAATGCATTAGAGGGTAAAATTTCCAATAATTGGAAAAGATATTACGGCGCTGATGAAAGTAAGCACCCAATATCATTATCTGACTACTTACGTAATTTAGCAGACTACTTAGAAAATCCGCCATGTGAAGCAAAATATATACACCCAAGTGAAAAACCTAAAGTTAAGAAACTAGGAAAACGTGTGTTTAAAAAGATTGCTAAGATATATAAAGAAGAATATCCTAAACGCAAGGAATTGACGTACCCTAAAAGTGGTAAACCCACCAAACAAATTAAGGTACTAGCAGAGCATTACAACATAGAACTTTAGTTTTTATTCTAAGTATCTTTTTTCTGTCATCCATCCCGTTAACTTATAGTTTTCGATGAATTTTTCATCTATCTTTTCTAGTTCTTCTTTAAGATTGTTATATGACTCTGTATGTTGCCAGTGTTTAAAATGATCAGCCCAATGACTATTGCCCCATTCACGACCATAATGTTGACCAAAAAATTCATCATCGATGTAGTCACTAAAACAATGCTTTTGATAAAAAAATTCATTAATACTTATTCTTCCAAAACTTTGATTTAAATCCCAAAAGATATTCGCATCGTTACTTTTATAAATTTGATTAGTAGAAGTTAAGTTGTGCTTTTCTAACCATTGTTTTGCTAAATGACACTGTTTGATATACAATATTGGATCTTTCCCCATCCAAAACATTTCTGTGCTAGGGTCGCCCCATGCTTCGTCCTCAACATCCAATGATTGTGTATAAAATCCTTTATTGTCTTTGTATATATACGGCTTGTTAGCACCAGTTATAATACAACCATTTTTTTCAACTATTTTGTATAATTCGGGGTTTCTTAACTCCAACGATTTTGCATGTCCATTGTGGTGGAAACGTAGTTGGAAATTTACTTCGTCTAACGATGTTTTAAAGTTATAAATGCTATTACCTTCGTGGTGACTTATTTTTCTCTCACAAAGAATCTTAGCACCCATTAGTTTGCTTTTATTTCCCTCGAGATATTCCATGGCTAAATGGATATCTTTATTGTAACTTGTTTCGTATTTGTCGACATACCAAAGACAAATATAATCTAATGGTATTTTGTTTTTGATAAAAGTGTCCAATACTGTAGCACTGTCTACTCCGCCACTAAAGAAAAGTACTAAAGTTTCGTATTTGTTTCTTAGATACTCAGCATGATTTTTTTCTAATTGTTTTATATCTTGATCGGGCTCAATAGTCCAATCAGCATTGTCCCATGTATTATTTTGACAGTATGTGTTATACGGAAGTGGATTGTTTGATGCATATTGAACTGCATGCCATTTATTATCAAAGAACCTATCACCAACTTGCCAGCCTGTACGTTTATTAATGTATTTAATATATTTCATAAAGTTGTAAGAATGTGTAAAAATTTTCTAGCCATATATCTCCGATGCACATCCAAAATATAAAAGGCAAATAGTTTATTTTTGGATATAAGTATGCAATAACTGTTGTAATTAAAAACAGAATCACGTTAAACATACCGAACCCAGTTTGTTTATCTCCAACAACGTAAACTACAATTGCCAAAAGAATAAAGATTCCCCATTTTAATGCTAAGTCGCTTTTGGGAATTAGTTTTACAAAGTGTCTTGCAAATTTAATTGCTAGAACTAACATAATTAAATTAACACCCACTAGCAACCACCAATTACTAGCCAATAACGCCAAAGGCTGTGTTGCTGATCCTTCCCACCCTTTCATTTCAAGCATTTGGTATATTATTGCTTCACTTCCTGTGATTGGTATACCAAACATTAACAGTGGGAACAGTTGAGTAATACTGCCACTATTGTTAGCAGTTTCACTACTAGTTAAACAATATGTGTTGCCTTTTTTGTATGTGTCCTTTTGTACTCTTTTTTCTGTTGCGTATGCTAAATGACTAGCACTAATTGTAGTTAGTCCTGGTAACATACCGCCAATACTACCAATTAAACTACCTCTGATTATCGAATACTTGTGCTTTACTAATTCCTTAATAGCATTGTAGTTTTCAACAACGATAATTTTTGTATTGGACTTTTCAGCATGAAAGACTTCTTTCATACAAAGTAATCCTGCCGCTAATGTAAAGTAACTAATACCTTGACTTAAAAAATCTAAATTAAAGTGAAATAACGGAATGTTACTGTTTATACTAACTCCGATATGACTTAATCCAAGTGCTAATACAATTAGACTTAAATCGGTTAGTAATTTATTTTTTGTCGTGAGAATTAGACTAAGTCCAACAGCCATGAACAAAATCATTTTTTCTAAAGTAGTGAGGGTTATATCTAGTACCGATATACTTAATACAGCAATAAAAACCAATCCAAACATGGTGCCTATAAAACTACCAACACCCGTTAAGAATATTGATACTTGTCCTTTGCCTTGTTTAGATAAGTTGTAGCCTTCAATTACTGCTGGAAAACTACTGGCCTCGCCGGCGAGTCCTAGATAAATGGCAGTTACACTGCCAAAGTATTGAGCACTACACACCATGCTAATATAGAACAGTAACAGTTCTACTGGTTGGAAGTCTAACAGGAATGGGTATAAAATTGCTATACCCACTAGCATTCCTACTCCCGGTATTAGCCCACAAATAATGCCTACTAATCCTCCAAGTAGAGTGATTTGTAGTAGCTCAATCATAATTTATTCTTTAGCGAGTGCTGAGAATGTAATGTAATACCTGTCTGTGAGACTTGCATTTACACCAACATGTCTGCCTTGGAAGCCTAGTGGAAATACATCCCCTGACTTATAGTGTGCAACAGTGTAGTCTTCGTGCTGAAGAACGTGTCCTGGTGTCCAATCGTTGACTGGAATCCACCATCTACGTCTGCGTTTTATTTGTTCAGTGTCAAGTCCTTTGTTATAAGTTTGCATCCAGTCCTCATGAAGAGGTGTAAATATTGCTGGACGCATCATATACATAACAAGTCGACCTTGCGATGACTCAGAATCCGCATCAGTAATAGACCAAAGTTTATCCATATCGACTAAAGGTCTGATTATATGATCATCAAAGAAAAAAGAGTGCGAGTTTAATTCAGTGTAATTAGAACCTGGAAGAGGCGGCCTGGATAAAATATCCGAAGCCGCCTCATATGTACCAGTATGCTGATTACACTGCTCGTGTACTTTGTCTCTATCAATGAAAATATTTCCAATTGATTTTCGTAACATAAGCAGTGTACGCTTTATTTACTGATCCCAACTAAGACTCTTTTCCATAGCCTTTTGTGTTGGTTGATCGAAAGTTAAGATAAGTTTCTTAGTGCTAGCATATTTACCAAACTCGCCAGTCTTATTCTCAACATCGGCTTTAAGACCGTCTGAGATATTTTTAGCAATACCGTCGCGATCATTAAACACGTACCAAGCACTTAGGAATGCTCTAGACAATTTAGGATCATTAAAGTGATCAGCCAATACAGGTGCATCAACATCTAAAGTATCTAATGTTCGCATAGCAATTGTGTATACATCTTTCTGCTTCTTCAACTTTAAGAAGTGTCTGTATGTAGTCCAAACAGCATCAACTTCGCCTGAAGCCATACCTGATCTCATGTTACCACTACCCGAGTATCCAACAAAAGTATGATCTTGACCAAACTTTGCATTGATTTGATCGTGCCAGATATTTTCAGGACCACTACCAGAGTAACCAACTTTTAGTTTCTTATTACTAAAGTCTGCTAATGTTGTACCTTTTTTAGTAACTAAGTACAATGATTGTACATAAGAAACAATTGGCGTTGCATTGTCAAAACTAATGTGCGGACATGATGCATCATTCTTTTGCTTAGCAACTAATTGATAGTAGTTCTCGTAGTAAGTTACAAACGTATCATCAGCTGGTCTTTGCTTAATTAGTGCGAAGCCTTTACAAGCGTTTCCTGGTGCTACTGTAGTTAGTTCAATGCCAGGGAACTTACCCGCACGACTGTCCTTGGTGATTAGTTGTGCAATTGCGTTTGTAGATCCTTTCAACGATCCATTAACAATAATGTCCATTTCTTGGTTCGCATTGTTCCAATTGTGGTTTGATGTAAACCAGCCTGCTGATGCCGCTGTTGCTATACTGATTGTCGCAAATAATGCGATTAATTTTTTCATATGATTTTTTTCCCATTTGCGCCTATTAAATTAAATTAAGTAAGCAACATAGGCGTAGCTGTTGCTTACTTAATAGTTAATTTGAATTATACATACAAACTGTATGTTACTTTGCTTTATTTAATTATATAATTAAGGCTTAGGTAATCTTTCTTCCTCTAACTGCGGCCACCCAACGTTCTTCCATTCCACAATTTACAGCACCATGTGGAGTGTTATTAACATTTAGTTTGTAGTAGTCGCCACTTTTCCAGCCAGTTAATGCATCCTCGCCAAATAGTGAGACTTGACCTGGAGCCCAATCATTTAAAAAAACAAGATACTTGTCCCATTCTTCATCTGCCATGAAATCATAGTGCATCCATAATAGGTCACCGGGCATCATTCTGTTTATTTTGACTAGGGCATAATTTGTATGTTTCCATACGTCAGGTAGTTCCAAACCAAGCTCCTTTGCCATTTTTTCAAATGGCTCGTACGGTTGTTTAGTGACCTCGGGCGATAGCTCACTGAACATTACCTGTTTTTTATTAATGTACCTAGTACTCTCGCTTTCAGGAAACGGGGATTGTTCCCTTTGTTCTTTGACTCTCCAATTCCACACGTCCCAATCTGCTCTAATCCATTCCTTATCTTTTAAGTCAGAATATATTTTTCCAAAGTCTACATCTAAACGTCCTATGTACTCATAGTCATTTTGAATAGGTTTTGTATCTAGGCCGCGCAATGCCCTAGCATCGTCCCAACGGTTATTTCCCATACTTTTCTCCTGTTAATCTATTATTAATTAATTATTATACACTAGATACAGGATTGCATCGTACGGAAGGGCGTTCTAATAAATTAGTAAAGTGCATTTGCTCAAGCGTCCATTTTACACCGACGTCACGTAATGTGGCGTTGTCGATTTATTTATATATTTTTTATTATTTGATGATTTTTACAATGTTATTTAAGTCCAATTAGCGTCGTCGGTATAGCCGGCTATACTAATAATCTGCCTAGACACCGTGCTGTGGCTAACAACAGCATGAACATGTGGATCTGTGTTAACCCACAAACTTTTATTTGTGTTCATTGGTATCAGACCAGTTGTACTAAATTTAAAATACACATCGTCGCTAGGGTCAAGGTTGAGATATATTTTTCTCCTGTGTTTGGAATTGCCATCTGCGTGTATGCCAATCCATCCTCCGGGCTCTAGTGTGTTGCAACTAATCGATGAAATACTAGTAAAGTTATGTTTCACTGCCATATCAGCAAACCATGTTACATCCATTTGCTTTAAGTCGTCTATACTTGGATTTTGTATGTTACGCATAACCCAGTCACTAGCAGAAGCAGTGTGGAGGTCAACATTAAATAGGCCAGGATCGAGTGTCTGCTTGATCTGTTCAAGATCGTGCGATTCGTTAAAAAACCAACTGCTATTTCTATCATATTTTTTGATCCAATGTGCTCCTGTATCCATTGCAAAAAAATCATGCATAGGCTTGGGCACTGCATTTGAAAGATTAATAGGTTTGTCTATACAGAATTCAAAATGATCGTAGATTTGTTTGCCGTACCAACCGTTAGGCAAATAGTGACTTACAGCAGTTTTAAAGACAGCATAGCTTGGATGAATCGGCAGATACTGAGTTGCTCCGATGGGTAAATCTCCAAAAGTACATCTTTTATTATCGTCGAACATAATGTACAGATGGTGATTGATTTTTTCACCCTCTATCTCTACGTTTACGATTTTTAAATAAGTGGCGCTTTTGAACTCAAGTAATTGCCATTTATCCGGTATATAAAGTTCTACACAATAATTTTCAATAGTTTGCAGTTGTCCATTAATTAGAACAGTACCGGATGCTTCTCTAAAATAAATTTTCATAAAAATATTTATCGAGTATTAGGATGTATGTAAAAAAAAGATACAAGTGCTACTAGTATAAAACACCACAACACAGAACTTTAGAATAACTTGTTAAAGAACTCTTTAATTAAATCGTAGTAGTCGTTAATAATCCAACCTGCAATAAACCCTAATATAAATGTAGTAGTTAAAATCATTTCTTTTTCTCCTTTTTGGGGTCCTCTAAGTGTGCTTCTCTGTCTTTCCAAAGTAGTTCTTTACCACCTTTAATCTTTGGATTGATGTTTTCTAAGTAATTGTCCATGAAGTGGTCTGGCATTTCTTTAAACATTTCCCACATTGAGAAACCTTCTTTTGCCGCATTAAGCCAAAATGAATTAACACCGTTTCCTTGTGCTTGTGCTTGTTCTAAGAAGCAGTAGTACTCGTCATTACATAACTTAACCATTTCGCCGAAGTGTACGTATCGTTTAAACATATACATTAACTCAACTGGTGGCACTAATGGGACGATATCAGTTTCATTAACTACACGTGTTAATGGTAAATGACCCCATTTCGCTCTGCCATTTCTATCAAATGCTTTTGGTTGGCCAAATGTAATAATCTTTCCTAAGTTCATCTTTGCTTGGTCTGTATAAGCACCCACAATTAATGCTTCTGCTCCGCCTAGTGAATGGCCTGTTACATTAATAGTGTATTCTTTGTTCGATAATTTAGGTGCTAAATCATCAAATATTAATTCAGCCGCTTTGTGGAATCCACTGTGTACTTTACAATCCAAACGATTTGACTTATCCTTGTCGAACTTTAAGTCTTGCATTGCATTTTTAAAGTTACTAGTACCACGAATAACAATAGTGTATGACTTTGCTGTGACGTCTGTAATAAGCATAAAACGTATTTTCTCAATAACATTGACGTAAGCATTGGGATGCTTATTAGTAATCTTCTTAGTATCTTTTTCGTAAATGAGTTTTGCTAATTCAGCATAATGTTTAATTTCTTTCCAATTAACATCATGTGATTTTGTGAATTTTTGGTTGTACTGTTGACCTAAATTGTACTTGCGTTGCATACGCTTTACAACTTTCTTACCTATCCATGCATATACCTTACTAAGTAAATACTGTTTTGCTAACCATGCTCCCATGTTGGGCTCCTAAAAATAATATACGCATATATTTATTTTTAATTGCTGTTTTATGGGTTTTGGTTATTTTTTAACTACTAATGAACTTGGTAAGTTAGCTTTGTCTAAGTGTGGTGTGTCGCCGAGGTTTAAATACCCACCAACAGTTAAGTTATCAGGAAGTGACTTGATTGGTGTACGTTTGAGGTCTAAATCCCCACTAACAGTTAAGTTATCAGGAAGTGATGTGATCGGTGTATAAGAGAGGTCTAAATACCCACCAACTTTTAAGTTATCAGGAAGTGATGTGATTGGTGTACGTTCGAGGTCTAAATTCCCAACTACTTTTAAGTTATCAGGAAGTGATTCGATTTGTGTATCGACGAGGTATAAATCCCCACCAACTTTTAAGTTATCAGGAAGTGACTTGATTGGTGTGTCGCCGAGGTTTAAATACCCACCAACAGTTAAGTTATCAGGAAGTGATGTGATTGGTGTATCTCCGAGGCTTAAATACCCACCAACAGTTAAGTTATCAGGAAGTGATGTGATTGGTGTATCTCCGAGGTATAAATACCCACCAACTTTTAAGTTATTGGGAAGTGATGTGATTGGTGTATCTCCGAGGTCTAAATTCCCAACTACTTTTAAGTTATCAGGAAGTGACTTGATTGGTGTACGTTTGAGGTTTAAATTCCCAACTACTTTTAAGTTATCAGGAAGTGACTTGATTGGTGTATCGTAGAGGTCTAAATTCCCAATTACTTTAGTTACTTCTTTTCCTTGAAGTAGTAATTCTTTTGCTTCATCGCCAAGATAGAAATCTCTATCTGCATGACCAATTAACTCATCTGGATTGCTGTGTAACTTATAGATATTCAGCATAGTGTTCCTTGATCATTGAATTAAGAAACTTTGTATATCCCGGGTATTGTGATAAAATGTGAATTTCTTTATCTGTTAAACTAGAATCAGATTCATTAACAAATTGGTTGCTTTCGTATTGAAATTGGAATACACGCATCTTAGCAGGATCCCCGTCATTTAATATAATGTTATAAAACGGACCTTTCGATGCATAATTCTTAAAATTATCAGTACTTGCAGTACAGAAGTTAGCCGCCGGTTCTCCAGGAATTGATGCGTTGCTATTAGCAAATACTGAACCTTGTGGCATTTTACATACTGCCCTTGCTTGTTCCTTTGTATGCGGTTGTAAAACTAAAAAACCACCTTCATCGATAATAACTTCACCTCTATCTACAACAGCACTCTCACCACGTTTAAAACGTTCTTTATTCTGAATATCTTTCTGTGTTGCTAAAGCATCTGCTTTGTTTGCTTGGATAATATTGTTTACTATTTCACTTGTTTGGTCTTTAGTTAGACGATTAATATCATTTTGTCCTTGTGGTAGTTTCTTACGTTTCTTTAATGAATCAAACTGACTAAGTAATACAGTAATACCTTCGCTATCTTCGCCTACAAAGAAACTTCCTTGACTGAACCATTTAACAATAACGGGCTCGTACCCCCCTTGCTGAGTTGGATCAATTGCAATAAGTTGATCTGCTACTTTCTTTAATCCTTCTTCGTTATTAGCAAGTTCGTTGTCTAACGTGTGATCACGTTTGATTCCTGTCGCTATAAGTTTAGACATTTGTGGCCAATTTTGTTGACCAAGGATACGATCACCTTTTCCTTCTGTAATAAATTCTGTTGCTCTCATGTGATTAATGTAATTAATGTAATTAATGTAATTAATGTAATTAATGTATTTATGTTTGTTTACCTTAATAATTATACAATAAAAAAACCCTATTAGTGAGGTATCAACTAATAGGGTTCAAAGTGACAGTTTTCACTTAGCAACTACTGTCAGAGTTGCTGATGCTTTTTAGGAGTTTACATCATTCCGGGCATTCCACCCATACCGCCCATGCCTGCGCCCATATCTGGTGCGCCTGCTGGTGTAGCTTGTGGTGCTTCTGTTACCATTGCTTCTGTAGTAATCATAAGACCTGCAACTGATGCCGCGTACTGTAAAGCAGAACGAGTTACTTTTGCTGGATCTAAAATACCCATATCAAACATATCACCGTACTCGCCTGTACCAGCATTGTAACCGTAGTTACCTGTTTCTTCTGAAATGTTATTAAGAACTACTGATGGTTCGTCGCCTGCATTTGATACGATTTGACGTAATGGAGCTTCCATTGCACGAGACATAATCTTTAATCCAACTTCTTGGTCATGATTATCAACAGCAAGTGTCATTAAGTCAGCAGATGCTCTAATTAAAGCAACACCGCCACCTGGTACAACACCTTCTTGTACTGCCGCTCTTGTTGCATGTAATGCATCGTCGATTCTGTCTTTCTTCTCTTTCATTTCAACTTCAGTAGCCGCGCCAACTTTAATTACTGCTACACCGCCTGATAGTTTAGCAAGACGTTCCTTTAACTTCTCTTTATCGTACTCAGAGTCAGTAGTTTCAACTTGTTGTTTAATTTGTGTAACACGACCTTCGATACTGGCACTGTCCCCACTGCCATCGATAATGATTGTATTATCCTTTTCAACAACCACACGCTTTGCTGTACCTAGTTGATCGATAGTAACGCCGTCGAGTGTTAAGCCAACTTCTTCTGAAATCACTTCGCCTGCTGTTAATGTAGCAATATCTTGCATCATAGCCGCACGTCGGTCACCAAAACCTGGTGCTTTAACTGCCGCAACTTTAACAATGCCACGCATATTGTTAACAACTAGTGTTGCAAGTGCTTCGCCTTCAACATCTTCGGCAACAATTAATAATGGACGACTTGCTTTACTAACACCTTCCAATGTAGGAAGTAACTCTTGAATGTTAGCAATTTTAGAATCACATAATAAAATAAATGGATTTTCTAACTCTGCTGTCATATTATTTTGGTTAGTTACAAAGTAAGGCGATAAGTAACCGCGATCAAATTGCATACCTTCTACCACGTCAAGTTCGTTGTCAAATGAAGTACCATCTTCAACTGTAATAACACCGTCGTTGCCAACTTTTTCCATTGCTTCGGCAATAATGCTACCAACTGAATTATCAGAGTTAGCAGAAATAGTACCTACTTGTGCAATTGCATTTGTATCCGAACAAGCAGTAGACAATGTCTGGATATTTTCAACTGCATGTGCTGTTGCTTTATCAATACCACGTTTAAGATCCATAGGATTCATACCAGCCGCAACTGCTTTAATTCCCTCTGTTAAAATTGCTTGTGCAAGTACAGTAGCGGTTGTTGTACCGTCGCCTGCATCGTCATTTGTCTTAGATGCTACTTCTTTAACCATTTGAGCACCCATATTTTCAAACTTACCTTCAAGTTCAATTTCTTTTGCTACTGATACACCATCCTTTGTGATTGTTGGACCACCAAATGCTTTGTCTAATACTACATTACGTCCTTTAGGACCTAATGTTACTTTTACTGCTTCTGCTAGTACGTTTACACCGTCTAACATTAATGTTCTGGCATCAGTGCCAAATTTTACGTCTTTTGCGCTCATTTATTCTCCTTAGTTAATTACTGCTACAATTTCTTCTTCGTGCATGATAACAAAATCTTCGTTATCTACATTTACGTCGGTGCCCGCATGTTTATTGAATAACACAACATTGCCTACTTGTACGTCTAGTGCTTGTAGTTTGCCATTAGCATCGCGTGTGCCATTGCCAATAGCAATAACTTCACCACGACTTGGCTTTTCCGTTGCGTTATCTGGAATGATAATTCCACCTGCTGTTACTTGTTCTTCTTCCGCTCTACGTACTACTACGCGGTCATGCAATGGTTTTAACTGCATATTTTCTCCTATATTATAAGTTGTTAAAGTATTATGTATCTTACCTAGTTATTATAGCGAAAATTTATAATAACCTAAGTTTGTATTAAATGTATTAAGCCGTTTTTGTATTAATGGTTGCGTCTATTATTAAATGTACAAATGAATACCAAATCTTCCTCAACTGACTTATTAATCACTTGATGAAACACATCAGTCGGAATAGTAATAGTACTGCCTGTACAAACATCGAACTCGTTATCACCTAACATCATTGTTCCATATCCATTAATAAAGTAATAAACTTCTTCGATATCTGCGTGTTTATGGCCAGTAGTTTGTTTGTTTGGATGTAATATTGTAGTTGACACAGTTAGGCCATCTAATTCAACATTATCTACAATAGTATAAGTTTCATTGTCTTTAACAATATCGCCTTTCATTGTGGGTGCATCCAATACTTCCTTTACATGCTTTTTTAAGCCAGATGAACTAAATCTATGATTACGTTTATTATAGAAAACTTTAATTGCTAATTCATCGCCAGTAAATGACTTTTCGCGATAATCCTCGCCTATAAATCTAATATCAGGATCGTAAAGTTCTAATAAATCTACTAATTCGCTTTCTGTATTGTACGGAATAATCTCATCAACATATTTAATTGCTGATAACTGTGCATAGCGTTCAACAACACTCTGTACAGGAAACTTGCCGTTCTTGCATGGATTAACGTTTAATCCACATATTAAGTAATCACAATTATCTTTACTTTCCTTGAGCATAGCAACGTGACCAGCATGCAATAGATCAAACGAACTACATGTAAATCCTATTATCATTTACGCATTGTATTGTTTAAGCTAATAGCAAAATCCAATAACTCCAATGGACTATCATTTTTAGCAAATGCCGTAAACGCCTTTGTATCCTTAGGAAAACAAGCACCGCCAAACCCATATTCACCATCTGGCCCAGGTACTTGCATGTGCGAATTGCCAATACGACTGTCTAAACTAACTAATTCGGTTAATTGGTCAAACGGCATATTTGTATATTTTGTAAACAAATTATGTAATTCGTTAAAAAATATCACTTTGTTTGCTAAGAAACTATTAATTGTATATTTAACAAACCCGGCAGTAACAATGTCAGTGAACCTTACTTGCTTTATATTACATACGTTGTTTAAAACGTTGTACCAAAAACGTCCATTAACGCCGCCAAAAATAGCAAACTCCTGATTAGCAAAGTCTTCATTAGCATTAGCGGCAACTAAAAACTCTGGACTAAATGTAACATTCTCTTCGTTTATATCTCTTAGTGTTTGTATATCAGTTGTTGACTTGATTAGTATAGGTTTATCACTTTGTAAACGTATTCTTTCGATATAATCAGTTACTAAGTTGTCATCGCATCGTCCATTCTTTCCTTCGGGTGTTGGCACACAAACAATAAATCCATCTACATTTTTGTACTTGTCTGCAGTGTCATTTTCGCCTTTGTGTGGATCTATAATATTAATATTGTAGGCATCTTTCATAGCATTATAAACTGCGCCACCGACAAAACCTAAACCTATAATTGTAAATGCTTGTTTATTCATTTTTTAAATAATTTATTAAGTACTCTGCCCACCATATATGTCCAGTTTTGTTTGGATGTTTAGATCCTTTTTCTCCGTTGTATGCACTATCATCAAGCCATTTGTTTACTTGATTTGCTTTGTCAATAAACGGAATTACAAATTCTTTAAACTTGCTATCGTTTTTTAGTTCAATGATACCATTAACTTGTTTAAATTCATCAAATATCCATCCTGTTACTAACGTTGTTCTAACAGGCAATTCGTAATTGGCATTTTCGGAAATAACTTCTATCCAATTTTTATCTGTTTTTGTAAATCGTTTACTTAATTTATTCAAAATATTCTCGTGCCAGATAAAATTCTGACCTATTACTATTTTGTTTAAAAATTTATGTTTCGCTATTTTTTCAAGAAGGTAAACCCAATTATCTTCCATCTTCTCTAATACACTTGCGTAAAAATTAGAATTAGTTTTATTATAATGACTAATATAATCAAATGGAAAACTATGATGTCCTGTAACGTCTCTAGCATTTTCAGTTAATGTTATTACTAAATCGACACTGTCATATTTTTTTAAATTTTCTATATTATCTTTAATTATTTTGTTTACAAAATTTAAAATAAAACTATTGCCAAACCCTCTAAAACCTATGTTTAAAAGATCACTGTTAAATTGCTTTGCTAACTCCATTCCGAATATTTCGTTAAGTCTATCGTCTAACGAATCGCCGTAAGTCCAACTATCGCCGCATGTTATAATTAACTTATTGCTGTTATTGTTAAAAAAAGTAACTTCGTTAGTAAATATTGACTCAGATTCTTTACTAGCCCAACTTAATGTACTATTAATGTCAATTGCCATCTATTGTCTAGGAAGTTCTTTGCACGTAATGTTATATGCTTCTGTTTCAAAATCAGTAACTAGTTCAAAGTTCGTAGGTAAGTTATCTATTTCGCCTGACTCTATTTCAGCAAGAATGTTGCGTTCTAACGCATTGTTTAATATGTCATTGATTACACTGTTAAATTCGGATTTGTTTGGTTCTTCCACTGATGCCTTAAGTTTATTAATATCCTTTAATTATAAATGAGTTAGGAATCTAAATTACATCAATGTAACCGTTTACTTGCTTCTAGCTCATTTTTAATTCGATGACTAACCCTGTCGCAACCTTCCTTCTTAATTAAACCAACTAATAAGTTATAACGCTTTTCTATATCTTCGCGTCTAGCCTTCTCTTTTAAGTACATGTCTGGAAACGATGCATTTCCAGAAGAGTCTAAAATCATTTTATATAAGTCTGCGTGTTGACTATTTTTTTTTCATTGTTTGTCCATAAATGAGTTATAAAGTATTTTTTCTAACCTGTATGCTTCGACTTCCCACGGAAATTCGTCTGTATATTCCGCGCCCAACCATAACCTACAGTACTTATTGTTGTTAACAGATACTAGTTCATTTTTAACACCTTGCTTTACATGTACCATCTCATGGCACAGAGTTTTAATTAAGGTATTTGTTGATAATGTGTTGTCTATACTAATGTCGTAGTTATTATTGGAATTGTGCTGGCACCAACCATTAAGTTGATTGTCTAGTTGTTTCTTTAATTGTACATTGATGTTAACATCATCGTGCGGAATTAGATAAGCATAGCAATGTTCAATAACATCGTACGCCAAACTTTGTTGTTTCTTGCATGTACTTTCTACATAGACAAGCATTTATCCCCATCATTAAATCACTAAAAAATGTTTGCAAGGTTACCCCCTACAAACATATTTAGTATAACACTTAAAATTTTATAGTGTTAATTCTCTCCTCAAATTTAGTGGGGTGGATTAAAAGTTTTTATATGGGTTACTTTCGTTAATAATCAACGATGCTACACCAAAAACATTTTGGTCTCCGTATTGGGCTCTTGCTTGATAGGTTGCACTTAGTGCAGAATCGGCCTGGATAATTACATCCTGCTTATAACCTTCTCTCAATTGTACATATACTTTGTACGAATTAATGTTGCTCATTTTTATCTCCTTTTTCCTATTTCTTACCTATATTATAACCCAAAAAACCATAAAAGTCAATAGGGTAATCACAAAAAAACCCGAATAAATCGGGTTTTTTGCCTAGTATATATGTAACTTTATGCCACTGCTTCCCTTACAACAGCACTAAGCACATTACCTTCACTTGGCGTATTATACTTTGACCAGTCGTGATCGTAAATTTCGTCCTGTTTTTTGAGTTGATCATGGAAGGTTACAGGCCCATCTGTATTATTACGTCCGCCCGAAACCTGAGTTTTTTGATGTACTACTAGGTGGTTTAAGTGTGGCAACTTTTTTGTCGCGCAATAGATATCAAGAATACGTAAGTAACTTGGAATTGCTCTTTGGTGAATTCCAAAGAGTTGTCCTAACTCCTTATATGTTATTGTTTCCTGTTTCTGTGCAAGTAACTTTAACACTGGTATAAATTTTAGTGCTACTGGTACCTTTTCTACTAGATTGTCGAAGTTTATTTCAACTTCTTTTCTTTCTTTTTCCATTTCTTTCTCCTAATTTAATTAGAAATCTCCTCATTTAATTAGAAATTTCACCAAATATAATTGTTTGGTTAATGCGTATTGTAATGAGAAAACAACAGATGTCAACCTTATTTTCAAAAAGAATCGGATTGATACCTAGATAATTTATAAGGTTTTGGAATTAGTTGTGTTATTTAATTAATCGTTATCTGCTTGATCTGTTCAAGTTTATCTATGAACGATGCAATATGTACTTCTTCTATAAACTCATCGTACGTGTTATTATCTGCCTTTTTTGCTTTATTGAATGTTATTTGACCTACAGCAGTATAGTCAATGTCGCCAGTTAACTCTTCGTCGAAAATAATAATAATGTCATGCGTATTAATTCGAGCAAGTGGGTAGCGAGAACCTTCTTTTATAAATATTCTTCCTAAATCAAGTAATGTGTTGTTGGATACTGTAGCACCCATAGTTGATGCTTTTTTGCCATTATTTCTATAAGAAAATGTCCAATCTTTATCGTGAATGTGTTTAACTTCAGATAATATTGCATATCCAGGAGAACTAGTAATCTTATAGTGCTTTGGTGATTTATCTGCTATTTGACCATTGTGAAATAACTTACTGCCCTCTGCATTTACGTTAGCTTTTAATGTGATACTCATTCTCATATCCTTTATAGTTGTTTATGCACTATTATAACAACATAAAATCCAAGGTTATACTTTTTTTGAAAATAAATTACCGTTTACCGTAATCCGGCGTTTTGTAGTAGTGGCAATAGTGAGTTTTTATCAAACATATCCAACTGTTTTCCTAGATTATCAGGAATGGTCATAACGAAGTAATTGTCGATAACATCAACTAGTTCAATGCCACGCAAATCAAAGTTTTCTTTTTTAAACCAGTCTTTAATATTAGCAATTAAACGTCGCTTATGTTCGTACTCGTTCCAATCAGGATTGTATGTGTCGTGGATTATTCCCTTAATACTAGTTACAACATCGTACGGATTAACATCGCCATGGAACTGTTGTAGGATTGTTCCTAGTTCAAGTAGTCTAAGTCTTATTTGTTTCAATTTCTTCTACTGCTTGTTTGAATTCCGCAGATGTTGGGTACTCGTACGGCGAAATATTCATAAACCAACTAGGAGCAACACCTGTTGCGCCGTATGGATCTGTAATGTGATGTATTAGTTTTCTACTATCGTCGTCTTCTTCTAATTCTGGATCGTACGTGTATCCTTTGTACGATACGTTTGTAAGTGGGTCATTAACAACACGTCCAATAAAAGGATTTCTATCTTCGTTAATGCCTTCTAAACGTGCTTGGTCTTTGTTGCTACCCATAGGCTCAAAGTGTTGTAACTTATCTGTTTCTGTATTATTCCATGCGTAAATGTACTCTCCAAAATCGTCTTTAACAAACATATAGTACTGATTACCAAACGTCCAAACACCTGCGTGTGCTTTATATCCTGGAATAGTATCGCCAAAATCAACAATATTATCTTTAACTACAGGAACACCAAACTGTCTAACTAAGCCTGACACTGCATCTAAGTCTTCTTCGCTATTTGTAATTGATGCAACTACATCAATATCTTCAAAGTCTTGTTCGCCAAATGCAGAAAACACTCTACGACCCATATTACGAATAACTTGATGCATATTACCAGGTAAATCCATCATATTGTGCCATTCTACGTTATGAATACGTTGTGCTATTTCGGTTTCTTCCTTACTAGGAGCATTTACTGCTAGATCTGTTGTATCTGTGTCTGTATCTTGACCTAATGCCAATGTAGGTTCAAGTTCTAACTGCGGAGCGTTTATTTCTAAGTCACCGTAGTCATCATCTGAGTCTGCTTTGCCGATTGCTTTATTAATATGTCCTAAATTAGGAACAGGAACTGACTTTTTTAACGTTACTTGCTTGGCACGTTTACGTTTACCTTTTTCTGCAGGTTCTTTTGCTTGAATTTCGCCTTTTTCTGCGGGTTCAAATACTTTAGAATCAACTTTTGCTTGTGTTTTAGTTTCTGCTTCTTTAAGGAATTTGTCCCATTTAAGCCACTGCTCTTTAAGGTTTACTGTTGTTTCAACAGTGTCTAGCGTGTTTAACAGGCTACGAAAGTCTTGTCCGTTCATAATATTCCTAAATGTGTGTAATTTAGT
>Ga0208299_1001460_pt1 | contig 17622 bp, 9 predicted proteins | sample 15_taG_FD_184089 | JGI IMG/M metagenome (GOLD analysis project Ga0208299, IMG submission 184089) | Marine viral communities from the Subarctic Pacific Ocean - 15_ETSP_OMZ_AT15312 metaG (SPAdes) (version 2) | ecosystem: Environmental > Aquatic > Marine > Oceanic | place: Pacific Ocean | collected...
TGGAGGCTAGACCGTAATGAAATTGATACTAAATAAAATAACTATGGAGGCTAGACCATAATGGCAATTTATTATTTTAATCCAGATGCAACTGGGGCAAACGATGGCACATCCGAGGCAGATGCTTGGACTGCAATTTCGTCATTCGGTGATGCTACCTTGTCTTCTGGTGATACCGTGTATATGAAATCTTCATCAAGATACACCGAAGCAGAAGTAACATTCACCACCGACGCAACCACTGGAGCCATCAGACTAAAGGGATATTCATCAACAGTAGAAGATGACGGGATGTGTATGCTTGGTGGTGGAACTAACAATCTCTTACAGTTTGATGGTGATTTATGGGTCATTGAAAACTTGGATATAGAACAAGACTGTTATATAGCAGTTCAGTCTGGTGGAATGAACAACATATTCAAGAGATGTAAAATCGTCACCACAGATACAGCGTCAAATGCCATTGCTCTTTATGTGGATAAAGAGGTTAGTGTTATAGACTGTTATATAGAAGCAACAGATGCCACCACGGCGATTGCTAAGAGGGGGACAGCCATATATGCTAATTGGGGAGACAGCCTTGTTATTCAGGGATGTGTTATTCGTGGATATGTCGGTATTGGTATGAGTGCGTTGTCGCAGGCTTGGTTGATTTGCACTGATAATATATTCGCACCACCATCAAACACTACAATGGAAACGGCGATTTGGATTGACGGCGATTCTGGAAACGTCAGTGGTTGTGTTGTTTCAAACAATTCAATTTATAAGTGTGGCAGCCGAGGCATTTATTACTATGATCTTCCATCATCTACAGACTCCCATAACAACATCTGTCACAACAATATTATTTGGGCTGATGGTGATGCTTCTGTGGATGGTATTTTAGACTATGCTAGTGATGCAGAAAATACTACTATACATTTTCTCAACAATGCAATTGGAAATGTGGGTGGTGGGGACTATGTGAACTTCTGGTCTGGTATTACTGCGGGGGCAGCACCAGTATCTCTGACGGCAGATCCGTTTGTTGACGGTGATAATTTGGACTTCAGGTTGAATAATGTTTCTGGTGGCGGTGCCGCCTGCCGCAGGGCATCAACACCAGTTACTAATTTCTTTGAGTTGACTTCTACACCAAACAGAAAAGACCTTGGTGCAGTGCAACATAGTGGATTAGTTGAAAGGGTGAGTGTAGGATAATGGGGTTTTTATTGGCGGGAAGAGATACAGCCGGTGGATTAATACTGCCGGATATGAGTGCACCCAACGTTTTGTGTAATGGTGCACCTATCGCTGTCTTAGGAAGTTCTGTTATTCCACATGGTTGTTCTGATTGCCCTCATGGTCATTGGCAAAAGATGATAACAGCACAAAATAGAAATGTATTTGTAAGCGGCATGCCTATATGTAGAACAGGGGATATAGCAGGTTGCGGACATCCGGGTGTACCCGGTTCTCCAACTGCTGGACACTAGCTATGACATATACACCCGGATTTGATCACGTCACTTTTGACACCACTGGTGCCACCATACCACCAATTGGTTTAAATAAAGAACAAAAAGATCTTTATAAGTTTGGCATTGTAGGTGCAAGGCGGGGAAGACAGCTAGAATCCAGACATTCTGGCGCGTATAAATGGGGACAAGCGGTTGCGGACGGTGATTCTTACTTTAATTTAATGAAAGCAAAAAGTGATGACGAGTTATATCCATTTAAAAACCCATCGATGGACGACCTATCAAAAACTAAATCTGCTCTATCAGATTATATTGCTAAAGCAGATGCAATAATTGGTTATAATGCGTCTATTTCTTTACCGGGCGGTATACCCCCATCCTCATTAGAATTAATACCAGACAGCATTGTTAGCCATTATTCAGCAGTTAAAACCCACTTAGTAGAACTAAAAGATAATATGTTTGGTTCTGGTGTTCAAGTGGGCAATAATGTCTCTAGAAATATGATACAGCATACTTCAATGCTATCTGGTGTTGACCAGATAAATGATGGACAATATCCTGCCATGGCAGGTATAAATGGGATAATGAGTTCTAGTAATCAGATTATTAATGGTCTTGGTCAAAATTTTAAGGACATGGCAGATAACTTGTTAAGTTCTGGATTAAATGAAGAAAGTGGAACTTTTCAAAATTTAACTGGGCAATTACTTAAGGGAGTTGAAAGCGAATTCACCAGCGTTCTAGATGGTGTCGATTTTCCGGGAATAAATCAGGCAAAAGGTTTAATCACTAATGGTCTGGGTGGAATACAAACAGAATTAACGAATGCTGTTAAAGGCGCACTTGGCGATATGGGGTCAATTGACATAAGTGATATGAGTTCACTAGTGACTGACTTTACAGGAAATATTACGGGATCTTTAGAAAATGTTGTTGGTGATATATCTGGGTCATTATCAGGACTTGCCGGTGGTTTACTTGGAAATGCCAGCGGTCCTTTGGGGGGTGTTCTTGATGGTTTAACAGATAATGTTTCTGGAATGGTTGAAAATGTTCTCAGTGGTTCATTCGGTGGATTTGATAATATCCTAAGTGGTGGATTTGAAGGTGTGGTTGATAATTTTTCTGGTGCATTTTCCTCAATTTTGCCCGGTGGATCTGATAAAATAGGTGATATAGCATCCAATTTATTGGGTGATATGGTTAATTTCGATATACCCGGTCTTGGCGGTGTTGGTGATTTAACAAATATATTAAGTGATTTTGCACCCGCTGATTTAATTGGAGGAGTGATTGGAGGAGAATTTGGTAGTATTGCTGGGGGTATTAATAGTGCTCTTGGCGGATTAGTTAGTGGAAATATCCCCGGTCTTGGTGATATGGTTAGCGATGTAACATCGATGATTTCTGGAGACATGGGATTTTTAACTGATGGAATGGATCTTGTTGGTGATTTTTCTATGGGTGGCATGCTAGATGGGATGATGGGTGATTTCTTTGGTGGAGAAGTTATGGATATTGTGGGTATTGATCCAATAAAAGCACTTGGTGGGGCAATTCCCGGAATTGGTGTGGCTCCAGCAGTTATGTGTGGTTTGGGTGGAATTGGTGGTGGTGCACTCGGAGGAATTGCCGGTGGTGCAATGGGAGGTTTGGGCGATGTCGCGTCAGGAGCACTTGGTGATTTGGCAGGCGGTCTTGGTGATTTAGCGGGCGGTCTTGGTGATTTAGCAGGTGGTGCACTTGGCGGTCTTGGTGACTTAGCAGGTGGTGCACTTGGCGGTCTTGGTGACTTAGCAGGTGGTGCACTTGGCGACTTGGCAGGTGGTGCACTTGGCGGTCTTGGTGATTTAGGGGGATTAACCGATTTAGCAGGAGGAGCACTGGGTGATCTGGCAGGAGGACTTGGCGATATTGCTGGTGGTCTAAATAATTTAGTTGGAGGAGCCGTAGGGGATATAACAAGCGGTCTTAGTGACCTTGCAGGTGGCGCACTGGGTGATGTTATGGGTGGTTTAGGTGATCTTGCAGGTGGTGCATTTGGTGATCTTGGTGATTTGGCTGGTGGAGTTATTGGCGATCTTAATGGTGCACTAGGCGACTTGGGTTCATTTGCTGAAGATTTTGCTGGTGGTGCACTTGGCGATTTAGCAGGTCTTGCTGGTGGTGCGTTTGATTCCCTTGGGGGTCTTGGTGATCTGGCAGGAGGTGCGTTGGGTAGTATAGATTCTCTTGCCGATGGTATTGTTGGTAACTTAACAGAATCAATAGGTGGTGCACTTGGGGATATGGCAACTGTTGGTAATTTAACAGGAATTCTTAGCGGAGATATCAGCGTCAATACCATAGTTCAGGGCTCTTTTGAAAATGTATTAACAGATTTGCAAAACACAGCAGGTGGACTTTTAGATGATAAGGTTGGAGAAATAACAAACAATATTAGCGGAAAAATTAACACGGCCGCTGGCACGTTGGTTGAAGGAATACAAAACAGTATTAAGGAACAAATCACTTGATTAATGCAGACTTAAATAATAAATTTTGGAATATTGACATCATGGGGTCATGGATGGAAATGGGAATGGCTATACTTGCTTTGTTTGCTGGTTTTGTTATGGTATACCCGATAGTGAAAATGATTGTGACCAAAAAATTGTATAAAAAATGGAACCCCACATGCAATCACTTTAGAGAAAAAAATCAAAAAATACAAGATAGTTTAGCAGAGTTAAGAATAACTCTAGACTGCGGTCGTGCCTGTCTTTTACAATTTCATAATGGTGGAACCTATCTTGATGGTACTAGCATCAAGAAATTCTCTCTGACACACGAGTCGTGTGATATAGGTGTTTCTGAAACTTATAGAGAGCGCCAAGATACATTAATGACTCAATATTTGGATCTCTTAAGTATATTATCAGAAAATGATGCCTGTCCTAGATTAGTTAACGATTTAACGGATAGCAGTTTTAAAAGACAATTAGAAAATGCTGGGTCTGTAATATTTGCTCTTTATCCTGTAAAAAATGTTAGGGATAATAACACTGTTGGTATGATTTTAATTGAATGGACGGATTGGAACAAAATGGAACACATAGGTGATGATATTATAATATTATCAATGGAAGAAGGGTCAAGAAAAATAGAACCATACTTGCACCGGGGTCGAAATGTCTAAATACACCGATCTAGATTTTAATTTCTTTAGGCATCCAAGTAGTGGAGACATTATTTTAAAACATAATGAGGAAGCAATTAGAAATTCACTACGTAATTTAATAATGACATCTAAATATGAGCGACCTTTTAGAGACAATTTATATTGTAACATAAGAAGATGCCTATTCGAACCCATTACACCCATGACGGCATATATTATTCGGCAAGAAATTATAGATATTGTTAAACAATACGAACCAAGAATACTCTTGCAAAAAGTTGCAGTTGTCTCAGATAGCGATAGAAATTTTTACTCGGTGTCTATATATTATAGAGCAATTAATCAACCAGATACTCAAAGAGTTTCACTACAATTAGAAAGATTGAGATAATGGCACGAGATTCTAATATTAGAGTTAGTTCATTGGATTTTGATGGAATCAAAAATAATCTTAAAGATTATCTTAAAGGCCAGAGCATATTCCAGGATTATAATTTTGATGGATCTGCACTTTCTACCCTTTTAGATATATTGGCATATAATACCCATTACATGGGATTTTATAATAACATGGTTGCCAATGAAATGTTTATGGATAGTGCCGTAAAAAGAAGCTCTGTTGCATCAATTGCAAAGCACCTTGGTTATCAACCCGGCTCCGCATCATCACCCAGAGCCTTGGTGGATATAGTTTTAAGTGCTCCCGGATCCGATGTCATACTACCAAAAGGTACGAGATTTAGTATTTCTGATGGTAGAAATAACTATAATTATGTAAATTTACATGCAGTCACAGTGGATTCAGATGCTAATGTAAATGATTTAAATACACCCCATATCACTAGTTTAGTGCTTTATGAAGGCGCTATAATGACCCAATCATTTGTCAATGATAGTAGCCAACTGGGGCAAAAGTTTATTCTACCTCAGAAAAATGTAGATAGAAGTACAATCGTTGTAAAAGTACAGAAATCGGTGGCTGATTCCACTGGTTATAGTGATGGATGGGCAGAGGCAACAGATATAACAGAAATTGGTCCCACTTCCAAAATTTATAAAGTTGTTGAAAATACAAGCGGGCGATTAGAAGTCCGATTTGGTGAAAACGTTTTAGGAAAGGCACTTGATCATGGAAATCTGATTACGGTAGAATACCTAATCACCACTGGACCAAATAGCAACGGCGTTGGTGCGGCAGACAGATCCACAAACAGATCATTTTCGTCTTCGTCTGGTTTAATTTCAGAAGTTAGAGTGGTATCTGAAGCACAAGGTGGGTCACTTCGAGAGCCTGTGGATTCCATTCGATTTAATGCACCTATGTTTTTTGCCTCTCAAAACAGGGCAGTAACAGCAGCCGATTATAAAGCAATACTACAAAAAGAATTTCCCTCTCTTGCATCACTCAATGTTTATGGTGGAGAACTGGCAAACCCACCAGAATATGGCAGGGTGTTAGTTGTTGTTAAACCAAATTCTGGAACAAAAATCACTGATAATACAAAAAGAGAAATAGAGAATCTGATTTTAAATTCTAAAGGTATTGTTGCCATAAATGCAAAAGTTATTGATCCAACATACGTGTACATGAAGATAACATCTGATATCGAGGTTGATACAGATATGACTACATTAACACCAGATGAAATTGTTGCAATGGCAAAAACTATTTTGGTTAGTTATGCCAATGATGAATTAGAAAGATTTGAAAGTGGTCTAAGATTTTCAAAACTGGTTAAAATGATAGATGATGTGGATCAGGGCATTTTAGGAAATCAAACTAATATATCACTTGAATATAGACTCAACCCAAGTGTTGGTGTGAATTCAACTTATAGAATTTCTATTTCTAACCCAATTCATCATCCGCACGACGGACATAAAGCCGTGGTTAGAACAAATGAATTTACCTATAAAGATAGTGCTAATGTTACACAATCGGGTATAATAGAAGACGATGGTAAATTTAACCTTGTCTTGAAAAAGAAAATTGATAACGGTTTGTACGAAAAAGATAAAAATATAGGTTCCATAGATTATACTAACGGTATAATATTTGTTGATAGAATTAAATTTATGTCTACCGGTTCTTATCCAGAAATCAGATTTGCTATAAATCCGGATACACAGGATATTTTAAGTATCAATGACGTTATTCTTATCATTGATGAAAATGATCCTACTGCATTAAGTCTAACGGCATATGCCAGCCCGGGTGGTCGACTCGTTGGTACTTCTACTTCAGAAAAATTAACAAAGACAAGAACAAGTATAACTGGTGACATTACTCCAGATCTTTCTGGTGGATTGGGTGGGGGTATTAGCAGCAACTGATGGCGATACTTCCACACAATTTGAATTTACCACCTTCTGGCGGCTCCGATTCGGATGATGATCCATTCGATATTAATGATCTTTTGAATCAACTGGCTGAGTTTGATGGTGGTGATGACCCTCTCCCAGTCCAACCCCCGTCAGTCAATATTGTATTCCCCCAAGTGGACAGGGAACGTGAACAACCAATTTCACCATTTATAAAATCTGGATTTCCTGAATATATCGCCGTTGACCATTCCACATTTACCGACTTTATCAAGGCTTACTATGAGTGGTTAGAAAAGTCTGGCAATCCAACTTATATTTCAAGAAGATTCGGTGAATACATTGATATTGATGAAACCTTAGACGGTTTTATACCATATTTTTTAGCCACATATGCCCCATTTTTACCAGATGAATTGCAAAGCGGTGCTGATTTAAGAAATGTCATACCAAGTATGATAGATTTTTATCAGAAAAAAGGAACAAAGGATTCTCTTAAATTCTTCTTTAGAATGCTGTATAATGTAGATATTGAATTATTTTATCCAAAATTAACTCTTATGAAAACATCTGATGGACGGTATGTCGAAAGAAGTGTTATAAAGGGCAATATTTCTGGTATGACAGCCGGTAGATGGATAAATTTAAATGGTAGACCAATAAATCAATATCACGATAATAAATTGATAGCATCTGCTGCAGTTGAAAGTGTGCAATGGGTCTTAGAAAAAACTGGACCAATGTATAATATTCAGATATCAGATGTCTTTGGTGCATTTAAAGAGGGCAACCCCGCCATTATTTCTGATTCTGATAATAATGATATAAGTGTGGATATTGTTCCTACCATCGGATTCCTTAATGTATCTATTGGTGGAACAAACTATAAAATTGGTGAAAGCATTTCAATAACAGGAACGGGTCCAGCAGCAGACTTTATCGGATTTAAAGGAGAAATCAGTGCCGTTAATTCTTCTGGTACTATTACCGGGGTAAAAATTATTGATGGTGGTGTTAGAGCAAGTGGAAAAATAGGTTCTACATATGCTATATCAATTAATTCAAGAGAAGGAGATGGTGCAACCCTAGGTGTGTCTGGTGGTTATGGTTCCATGAATTTAACTCCATATTATGAAGGTGAAGTAGGCAGATTATCGTCTGGTAGTTTTATACAAGACAACTTTTTCTATCAAGAATTTTCATATGTTATTAGAACTCAAAGAGGAATTTTAGAATATATTGATTTATTAAGAAAACTTGTACACCCCGCAGGGTTAAAACCATTTGGTCGATATCTGTTAACTTATAATGATTCTACTTCACTATCATATGAATCTGGTGGTCCGACAAGATATGAAATGCCGCTTATCGGTCATTATTCCCCATATACTTTTGGAACAACTCAAAATTTAAGATATAATGTTGACGGTGTGGATTTGTATCCAATTGGGTTTAATGGTCAAACAGGAACAATAGCAGATTTTACTGGAGTTGTCGCCGAAGCCGGATCCGATCCACATGTTGTTGGCATAACTGGGGCACTTGGTTCAACTCTTGGGGGTGCTTTGGGTCATACTATTGGTGGTGGTTTAGGTGCCGTTGGAATCTATAATGATGGTGGAACCGGATATTTAAATAGAGCAGATTTTTATGAACAGTATGAAATATTTGCGGGAGGCATTTCTGGTCCTACCTTTAGTGGCTATACCATGGGCTGGTCTGTTTATCCGCATCCCGCACATAGGGGTGCAACCCACATCCTTGGTGGAATGTCCATGGGTTGCACTTTTACCCGATTGGGTATTGATCCGAACCCACCGATCTATTCGTCTGGGCAAGTTAGCGAGGGTGATATAATTGTTCAATATCCGTGGGATTATGCTCCCGCCGCTGTTGGTATCGTTGTGTCGATTACCAATTCTGCCTTTTGGGCCCTCTATCCAAATTTAATCGTTGATCAGATCACAACCGAACAGCCTTTTGTAACCACAACCGCCCCCGGTGTACAACAGGGCACGGTTGCAATCTATAATTCTTCTGGTGCAACCGTTTATCAATCTGAAGGTGGCCTCGATCGCGATCGCATGCATGGCTATGATATAAACCTCGACCCCAAAATGGCATATATACAAATAGGGGACTTTATTAGGGAGATGCCAGCATAATGCGTCAGCTATTTAAAACACATATGTTAGATAAACTTGCCAAATCATTTAGATCTGGCGAAGACGGTGCATATTTTTTATATTTTGGTAAGCCTCTTTCATGGTCAGACGAAAATTCCCCACCCACACCAGTAGAAACCACAAATGAAGATATTGGTATCTGGGAAAACATGCTTGGTGCCAAAAGGATCTCATCTGTTAAAGTAATATTCATGACGGATAAACTTAGCCACGCAAGCGGGATGACTATGGCCGCCGCACTGAGTGATACTGATTATTTTAGTGATAGATTTATCTTTAAGACTGATGAAGGATATGTTTATAAAGTTATTAAAAATGGCAATGCTTCGGGGGCACAGACAAGTGGTGAATTTACTAATAATTATACTACAAATACATTCGGAAATAACGATGACTCGTATGACTATAAGTTAATGTACAAAATTCCTGACAATTTACAGGAATTTATTACAGATACACACATCCCCATACTTGAAGTAGATGTTGTTTCCGGTCTTCAGACTAGATACAATGATGAAAGACAATTTAGATATAATGTAAAAACTGATGCTGTTGACGGTGCTCTAGATACCATTAAAATTGATAATGTACAAAGTGGTGGTACATATTCAATGTCAAATCACTTGACAGCAGAACCCTTTACTCAAAGACCTGATCGAGATACAGGGTATCTTCTTTCTGATTCGGTTACTGTATCTACCACAGAAATACAACTGGCAGCTAATGAAACTATGAATGGTGTTTTTAACAATGCATCCATTGTAGATGATACTTATAATGGATATGCTTTTTATATAAAATCAGGAGCAGGCGCAGGCTCCGTTAGAAGAATCACTGATTATGTTGGTGCATCTAGAACAGTTACACTATCCCCGGCACTTGACATCGCACCCGATCTAATAGGTGAGTTGAACCCGTCTAGTTATTTTATTTGCCCGTTTGTGGGTATTACCGGAGATGGTTATGCTGCATCAGCAATTGGTATTGTCAATAGCGGCGATGCAACTCTTGATGAAATCGATATTATTAATCCCGGTTACGGATATACCAAAGTAAGAGCAACTGTTTCACCGGTGGTGGTAGGCGATAATTACACTTTAACACCGCATATCTCACCAAAAGGCGGACATGGTTTTAGCCTTTTAGATGAGGTAAGACCGACCAAAATGCTTGTTGTTGTTAGAATTCAGAAGGATGAAGAGGGAACAGCACCCATTTTTAATGATTATAGACAATTTGGTATATTGGCAGACCCCTTAATTTCTGCCGGATATGCCAATGAAGGTCTAGTTGCAGGTAAGTATGATACAACATCTACACTCATGAGTGTTAGCGCACCAACTGGCGGCATTTTCTTCACTTCATCTTTCCAAAACGGCGATCTTGTTATAGGAAAGGAAACCAATGCATGTGGAACAGTTAATACAGCATCATTGGGTGGGTCTGAACAAAAAAGCATGCTTTTAAATTTAAAAGACCTTAAAGGCAATTTTAAAAATAATGAAGAAGTTTTGGGAATCAGAAATAAAGGTTTAAATACATGGAACAATTCCCTAGTGGGTTCCGGTTTTGTGGCATATCAAGAACCAACCGTGCCAGCCACTGATAGAACATATAGAATGACAGTTTCTGCTGGAATCACCAGTGATAGCGTCCTAAATAGGGATAGCATATTAAAAGACACATTAATTTCTGGAGCAAGTGGAGCAACTGCAAATATCGTACAATGGACACCATTTTTCGGTGCTACAGGTACTTCCGGAAGTGTTTTGATATCAAATGTGATAAGAGAATCAAATTCTGGTGGAACTTTACCATTAAATGGTTTTGTAAACAATGAAACTGTAACTATTGGTGCTTCCACTTACACTATAAATAATGTTAAAGGACCAGAACTTGTTAAAGGTTCTGGTCGAATTGTCATAGCAGAAAACACCACCCCGGTGGTGAGGACTTTCGAACAAGAAGAAGAAATCAGATTTTTCATTGATCTGTAATGGAGTAAATAATGCCAGCATCTCAATTAACAACTCTATTTAATACAAATCCTTACTATGATGACTATAGTGAAGATAATGGGTTTTTAAAAGCCCTGTTCAAGCCCGGTGTTGCTATACAAGCCCGGGAATTAACGCAGTTGCAGTCTTTTCTTCAGGTTCAACTTGAAAGAATCAGTAGCAATATTTTCGAAAATGGCTCTATTGTTGCTGGTGGTGGAGTTGCTGATTTTAGATCGAACTATATTAGAATCGAGGAAACTTTAACTGATAGTGAACTTAGTTCACTAATTGGGGTTAAAATCTATTCCGGTGATATCGTCGGAAGAGTGATTCAATTCATTAAACCAACCGCTGCACAGGTAGGCACGGATGATGATCACCAAATATTAATTTATTCTAGTGAAACAGCGGGTGCTTTTGCTTCTGGTGTGTCTGTTGGCACGACTGGTCCAGATCATCCGGGTATAACAGTTATTCCTAATGCAACCGGCACTGATGCCATCAGTGTAACAGTCGATGATGGCATCTATTATGTTAATGGTTATTTTGTTAAAGCAGCAAAACAAACAATAACGCCTTATGCGGTTAATGAAATTGGTGCAAGAATATTCAAATCACCTTCTGCTGCTGTTGGTTTCAGAGCAAAAAATGAAATTATAACTGATCAGGCAGATCCATCTCTCAGAGATCCCGCATCCGGTTATTATAATCACAACGCCCCTGGCGCAGATAGATTTAAAATTGATTTAGAACTGTCTTTTATCGGGTTCACTGCTGATATAGGAAATGCTTCTGGATTATCATTTTCTGATTATGGGGACTCACCATTTGTTGAATTGGTCAGACTTGTTAATGGTACGGCAACCAAAAAAGTAAAATATACTGATTATAACGAAATTGAAAATACTCTTGCCAGAAGGACATATGACGAAAGTGGAAATTATACTGTAACACCACCGGCTGCATCCGTCTATCCGCATTCGACATTTTTCACTCCTCCGGACGATACTAATAAATTTGCCCTAGCAATCGCCCCTCACCGATCATACGTTTCTGGATATGAAATGGACCTCATTGCACCATCGTATTTGGAAATTGATAAAGCAAGAGATAAATCTAAGGCTTTTAATGAAATCTTAGAAACAAATCTCGGTCAATATTATTATGTTAGCTTGGAAACTGATAGCGACAGAGAACCAATTTTGGGAGAAGCAGCTGATGGCGGTGTTGCTGAATTAGACGACGATATAGGTTTAGACGGAACTGACAAATATAATGCACCTCACACAGGTCAACTATGGGGTGCATATACAGTTGATGAAAATGGGTCTAAAGTGCTCAGCAGCACATTCCAATTTAAGTGTTTTGGTAATCACGAAACCATTGATGAAACACAATGTATTAAAATGCACGCGTTTAATTATACACCCGGAAACACTACTGGTGCACCCAGCATCGTGCATCCAGTTCGGTGGGAAAACATCACTGACACTGAGCCCTTGATACTCAACGCCTCAGAAAATGGTTCACCCTTAGGATTTTATCTTAAATCTGGTGGAGGAAATACTGGAGGAGCACCAGATTCTACTGATGGCAATGGCGATTTAATTTTCCCGGTTTTAAATGAACGACAAATAACAGAAGATGGCATTGTTAAAACTAACAGTCATAACAGCACTATAATTAGAACAGTCATGCTTAGACACCCTGTAACTGCCAGTGAAGCTGGTGGCGGGGTATTCGTTTTTGATGGTAGTCAGCCTACTGATGGAACCGAATTGCCTTATGTTTCCGAGGTCAACACCACACGGTTTACTGTAATAATGGGGAATGATGCAACGAATACTGATAACCCGTCTAGATGCACCATATTATCACCAGATAAGTATACGATCGCTACCACTTCGACTCCTGTGAATACCTTGACATTAACAACACTTAATAATACCGGTGATGAAGATTTTTCTGGTGTTGTGGGTCAAGTTATCACAATAATTGCAACTGTTAGAGATGACTCTGTTAGCAGACCTGATGGGGATCAGATCTATAGATCTATAACTAAAAACACTGATAAAACAGTTACTATATCTCGAAATGAAACATATAAAGATGGAAATGGAAATCTCACATTTTATCTTAAAGATGCCCATTTAATTTCTGTTAAATCGATTGTGGATAATCAATCCGGAATGGGTGATAATGTTTTTAAAATGTCTGATGCCATAATTGATGATGGGCAACGCGATGATAGAATGATGCTAGCATCAGTTACAATTCCCATTACCAGCCTAAACGGCGATGGTGATCTCGACGATAAAGATTATCGAATTCAAGTCACATATAGTTATTATTCGCATTCTGGTGCTGGACCAGTGACCACCGACTCATATATTGATGCTGAGACTTCATATGATGATATACCGGTATATACTGATCCGGGTTCAGGTAAAAGGCGGCGGCTGTCAAAATTCATTGATTTTAGACCAGTAGCAGAGCCCAGTCAGACTCTTATTCCAGGGCGTGAAGCCGACCAAAAATATGTCTTTTTCGGTTTACCGTCAAACACAAATCTAGACTCTTCTGTAGTATCATATATGTATTATCTTCCAAGAATTGATTCTGTTGTTGCTTGTGATGATAGAACTCTTAGAGTTGTGAAAGGAACACCGTCAGACTCACCAAAAGCACCTCCTGTTACAGGGAAAGATATGGGGATGTTTAAAATCAATATTTCTCCATATGTGTTTAATTTATCAGATGATGTCAACATACATTATATTGATAATCAAAGATCAACAATGTCAGATGTCAATCTGATTGAAAATAAAAACTCCCTGCAAAAAATTTCAAATAGACAAGAAAGTTTAATTTCGGAAGGACTGGCGGCTGCAGCTGCAGATGTTAATAATAATCAACACGTTGTTGCAGATGGTGTTTTTGCTGATGACTTTACCGGGCATGCCTTTGGTGATTGCAGCCAAGAAAGTTACAATGCTTCTATGGATCCTGTTAATAGTGGTCTTAGACCCACATTCGAAACATTATTTGTTCCCATCAATATGGTAGTTGGAAACGGACTGGCAAAATCATCTGATGGTATTATAACACATGCATACGAACCCCAAGACGTTATAAGACAAGATGTAACCACTTTTTATCAAAATCTAAACCCGTATGGTGTTAAATCTTGGATGGGTTATATGAAACTAACTCCATATGGTGATTTTAAATATAGTCTATCCAAAACACCAATGGTACAAGCAAATACCATTGGAGAAAATAATAATAGATTTATTACTGGTGGATCCAATTCCAAATATTCCTATGGAGATATTACTGTAGGAAAAAGAGAAGGCATGAACACCATATTGGCAGAATCTGTTACTAATTGGATTGGTAGAAAGAAAGATTTTGAATATAGTGTAACACCCAATCCTTTGAGCAGAAATTTTCTCAGACTACCAAAACCAGAATTTACTGTATATCCCAACAGGATTTTAAGATCTTGTCAGGGGAGATTAATAGATGAATCAGTAGTACCATATATGACATCAATCGGAATAACTTTCACTGCAGAAAATTTAAAACCGGCATCAACTGTTTTTGCCTTTATTGATGGATTTACAGCAGGCAACGTTGACGGATATGAAGTTGGTACAACCGGGCATGTTTCTGACCATATAACAATTAGTGATGATACTCTGATGTCTGGAGTAAAAAATTTCAGGTTAACAGATTCAATAGAAAACAATGTTAATGCAGCAACGACATCTGCAGATTCCTGTTTCTATGCCCAAGGTTCAATTGATCAAATTGATGAATATTCAATATCAGCAAGACCAATGGAAACAAGAAGGCGTTCAGCAAATGATGAGGGGATTTTATCAGATATCCTTATTGATCAGAGGGATGCTAGTTTAGAGACTGTTAAAAACTACATTGATCCACTTTGTCAAAATTTCAGTGTTGATCCGGGATTGTCCGGTGGTTACGATAATGGAATGTTTTTGGATAGTGTAGATGTTAGATTTGCAACTGTGGATGACAAGGGAGGAGATGGAGTCGGCCTTCCAGTAACTGTTTGTATAAGACCCACTGTTAATGGAAAACCACACCCAAACAAAATCATTCCGTTTTCAACAATTACCCGTCTTCCATCTCAGACAACTCTTGGAAGTGGTATGACAGATTATAATACCAATTTTAAATTTTCGTCACCGGTTTATTTAACACCCGGTCAATACGCATTGTGTGTTGAAACAAATAGTGATCAATATAAAATTCATGCTGCTAGGGTCGGTGAGTTGATATTGAATGATGAAGGTGGACCAACCACTTCATCATATGGTGGGGAAGGAATTGAATCTGGTGGTATTATACTTAAATCATTATATCTTCCCCAAAACAATGGTGGAAGAGCCGAAGATAAAATGTCAAAACTGTCTATCAGATTGAATAGATGTAAGTTTGCCTCCACGAATCTTAGCGATGAAGAAAGGACAGTTGATATAACCCCAGTTAATGCAAGCATGTGGTATGCACCACATTTGCCATCTGATGCCACTGATGCCGAGTATTATGACTATATTTTTGTTAATACAGATCAAATGGCATCTGTAGATGCCATGAGGACAAATATCACTGTGGGAGGCGATAGTAGTGAAGTCAATACAGTATATAGCGTGTTTGATCAAAATGGGCCCCTCACGGTGGATAATATCGATATAAAATCGGTATTTCAACCATCCAGTGGAAATAATACATTGACTCCAGTTTTAGATTCTGAAAGGGCTGGTTTGATTCTTCATAAGGGTGTCGTTAATCGAATAAATGGTTCTGCTATTCTGAATAGTACACAAGAACAGGACGAACACAGAGATTTAGTAGCAACACCCAGTCCCGATGCTGCACACAAGGGAGAAGATCAACCAATATCTGTTGGTGTTAATAATGTTTCGAATCTGGAAACGGTATCAGATAGTAGATATATTAGTAAAATAGTAAGTACACCAGAAATATGCACAGATTTGAAGGTATATTTTGACGCTGCCGCTGGCCCAGGGTCCGGGTATTTAGTCTATATGAGAACGGATGCAGAAGGTCCAATAGATAATCAGTTGTGGAGGATAATGAAGCCGGGCGATCCACCCGATTGGGCGTTTCCTACTGGCCTTGCAAAAAGAAAATATATAACGAATTATGGCGAAAGCAAATATCCGTTTAATAAATACCAAGTAAAGATTGTGTTTGCTGGTGTTTACCATCCAAATACTGTAATAAAAAATCTTAAGGTAGTTCCATTAGCGACTACATAATTATGAATGATTTAACTCTCAGGGGACTTGAATGACCACACCTCCAATAAATGATAATATCAGCAAGTTATTTTTAACTGATACATTTTATTCTTGGTTTTTAAAAACCAATGATTTAATTGATAAAGTTAACCCAATTTCTTTGTATGGAATTTCTGCAGACAGTAGAAATCCTGCACCTGATGGTAAAAATTATGATGGCATCACCATTGCAGATCTTGGTGAAGGTTATTATAGAATTGGTTACCATTTACCCCATACCATTTTGGGTACAACTCATGAATTTAAAGAGTGGTTAAATGTCCACGGTATTTCTGGTACTATAGTAAACACCATTAACGGTCGAACCGGTGACCTCCTCGCAGTACAAGCAGCCAGTGGTCGGACTGCTGATATTGTAACAGGAAATTTGGAAAGAGTTGTCTTTTCCGTTAATGGGTTTACGGGAACCACCGGTGGTGCAGTAAACATCCCCGGATTGATTACTGGTACATATGATGGAAATCGAGGCGATATCCTTGTTGTCAATGAAGGTGGTACTTATGATAATGTACCATTCATTGAAGATATGCCATTGTCTGCGGATATTGCCGACGTTAATAATCAAATGGGTTTCAAAGCAAACGTAACTGATAGTTATGCTGCTATCATGCTGGCAGGCAACAAAATCAACACCGACACCGATCCGGATCATAATCCTTTGCATTATTATGGTGATAGTAATCACATAAATTATAATTATTACTCTGCTGATGAACTAGGAACGGTTATTCATATTCCTACACTTACTAGAAATCTGAGGCGGGTTGCTCTTACAATACCAACAAAATATCAGCATGCAGCAGGCATATTATTCACAGACCAGTACGGCGGTGCTATCGCGTCCAGTGGAAATTTGAATATCAGAACTGGACACCGTGTGGAGGGGGATGGTGGGGATGGTTGGTCTGGTTGGAGAGATCTGGATTGGGAAGACATAAAAGTTCTAGACCTTGGTCTTAATATTATCACCAATCCATACACGCCGGGCAACGCGGCCAATCGGGAGTTTCCATCTAATGCAGACGGTAGTACGAGCGATCGGGGTGCTATAGCTGTTAGATTTAACAGTGCAGGTAATTCTATATTTAATTATAGTGATTATGCCAACCCCTTCACGTGGGGCGGCTCAAT
>Ga0208299_1001461_pt1 | contig 17612 bp, 10 predicted proteins | sample 15_taG_FD_184089 | JGI IMG/M metagenome (GOLD analysis project Ga0208299, IMG submission 184089) | Marine viral communities from the Subarctic Pacific Ocean - 15_ETSP_OMZ_AT15312 metaG (SPAdes) (version 2) | ecosystem: Environmental > Aquatic > Marine > Oceanic | place: Pacific Ocean | collected...
CGTGGTATCCAGTCGGATAGAGGGCACAAAAACCAATATCGATGAAGCCCTGTTGCCAGAGGAGGAAATTAACCCGGAGCGGCGTAATGACTGGCGCGAGGTTAACAACTACATCCGCGCGATGAATCATGCCATCCAAACGCTGGAGACATTGCCGTTATCGTCTCGTTTGCTTAAGCAGGCTCACCAGACACTACTCACGAATGTTCGCGGAGAACAAAAGATGCCCGGGGAGTTCCGCACCAGTCAGAACTGGATAGGCGGCAGTAGTCTGGCTGATGCGGTATTTATACCGCCCGCGCACGAGCATGTTCCTGAGCTGATGGGAGATCTGGAGAAATTTCTGCACAATGATGAGATTCAAATGCCTGCGTTAGTTCGCATCGCCATTGCTCATTACCAGTTTGAAACCATACACCCCTTTCTGGATGGCAATGGCAGGATAGGCCGCCTGCTAATAACTCTGTTCCTGGTGAGTGAAGGTATTCTCAGTCAACCCTTACTCTATCCTTCTACCTATTTTGAAAAGAACAAGGGGCTGTATTACGACAACCTGATGAGGGTGCGCACTCACAGCGACATGCTGCAGTGGCTGAAGTATTTTTTGGTGGGTGTCGAGCAAACGGCAACTGAGGCCGTCGGCGCCCTGACAAACATCATCAAGCTCAAGACAGATACTGAAACGCTGATTCACAACAACTTTGGAAGACGGGCCGCTAGCGCCACACTCTTATTGCAGCAGTTGTTCAAACAACCCATATTGAGCGTTGATCAGGCCGCGACAATCTGCGGGGTAAATTATCGTCCGGCCAATGAGCTGATCGCTTTGATGTGCGAGCACAAGATCCTCAGAGAGATCACGGGGCAAAGCCGAAACAGGCTGTTCGCGTTTGAGCCGTATCTGGAACTGTTTAACCTTAAATGATCACTCACCACCAAACCCAATACTTCGCCTGGCAACTCACCCGCCGCCTGTCATCCGAAGATGAAGATAAGCTCACTGGCGCTATAATGGATGCACAGATAGACCTGAATCCACACCAGGTTGATGCTGCATTGTTTGCCTTCAAGAATCCTTTCAGCAAGGGTGTTCTGCTTGCCGACGAGGTAGGACTGGGAAAAACCATTGAGGCCGGATTGGTCATTGCTCAGAAGTGGGCCGAGCGTAAACGTAGAATTCTCATCATCGTGCCGGCCAATTTACGTAAACAATGGCACCAGGAATTGCAGGAAAAGTTTGGCGTGGAAGGGCTGATTCTGGAATCTTCCAGCTTTAATAAGGCGATAAAAGCAGGGGTGAAAAACCCATTCGACATAGGCGATGGGTTGGTGATTTGCTCCTATCAATTTGCAAGTGCAAAGGCAGATGCGTTGCGAATGATTCCCTGGGATCTGGCAGTGATTGATGAAGCTCACCGCCTGAGAAACGTATACAAAAAAAGCAACAAGATCGCGAAAACTATCAAAGATGCACTGGCGCCCATCAATAAGGTTCTCCTGACCGCAACGCCGCTACAAAACTCCCTGCTCGAACTGTATGGCCTCGTAAGTATCCTGGATGAACAGGTATTCGGCGATCTGGACAGCTTTCGCAATCAGTATGGGAGAATAACGGATGCGCATTCTTTTGCCAGCCTAAAGCAACGCATTGCGCCCATATGCAAACGTACCCTGCGACAACAGGTGCAGGCGTACGTGTCCTACACGAAGCGCATTCCGCTGGTGCAAACCTTCACCCCATCCAGTGATGAACAACAGTTGTATACACTGGTGTCCGATTATTTACGCAGGCCGGAGCTGAACGCCTTACCCAGCGGCCAGCGGCAGTTGATCTCCATGGTTATGTGGAAGCTGTTGGCGTCGTCATCTTTTGCCATCGCGGGTGCATTGGGCACAATTATTAAGCGTTTGCAGCGAACGATTGAGCAAGCGGAGCCCGACGATGAGCAAGTGCTAGGCGACATGCAGGCAGATTACGAAGCCCTGAGTGAGACCGCAGAGGAGTGGGAGGAGCCAGAGGCAGAAATGTCTCTGGAAGAGCGTGAATCGATTCTTGCCGAGATTGAAGAGCTACAAGGGTTTAAAAACCTGGCGGAAAATATCCGTCACAATAGCAAAGGCGATGCACTGCTCAAGGCCCTGGATATCGGCTTCGAGAAGTTGCGAGAGCTGGGGGCCAACCAGAAAGCGATAATCTTTACTGAATCACGCAAAACCCAGAATTACTTGCTGCAACTATTGAGTAATAGCGCCTACGACGAAGGCATCGTGTTGTTTAATGGTAGCAACAGCGATGCAAGAGCCAGGCAAATCTACCAGGAGTGGCTGCTACAGCATCAAGGCTCGGACAGAATCTCCGGCTCCCGTACTGCTGATACCCGCGCAGCGTTGGTGGATTACTTTCGCGATCAGGGCCGCATCATGATCGCCACTGAGGCAGCGGCCGAAGGGGTCAACCTGCAATTCTGTTCACTGGTCATCAACTATGACTTGCCCTGGAACCCTCAACGCATAGAACAACGAATAGGTCGCTGTCACCGTTACGGACAAAAGCATGATGTGGTCGTGCTCAACTTCATTGACCTCACCAACGAAGCCGACCGCCGGGTTTATGAACTGTTAGACCAAAAATTCAACCTTTTCGATGGCGTATTCGGTGCCTCTGATGAAGTGCTGGGTGCCATCGAAAGCGGTGTGGACCTGGAGCGGCGAATCAAACAGATATATCAAAACTGCCGAGAGCCAGAACAGATCAGCTTCGCGTTTGAACAGCTCCAGCAGGAACTGGCCCATGAAATAAACGAGCAAATGGTGAATACCAGAGAGCAGTTGTTCGAACATTTCGACGAAGATGTGCTGCAAAAAATCAAACTCGACAGCACCGCTTCCCTGGACCGCTACGAACGACTGCTGCTCGACTTGACCAAGGGCGAACTAAAAGACCATATCGACCTGATCGAAGGTGGGTTTTACCTCAATTCACTGCCAGATTCTGCCCCGCCGCATATTGCGCTGGGCGCCTACGAACTGCCCCGGCGTGATGGCGAGCAACACATCTATCGCCTTAGCCATCCGCTAGCACAATGGCTTATTCATCAGGCCAAAGCCCGGCAACTAGCGTCAGCAGAACTGGTATTTGACTACGACGCCACGGCGACCCAGGTTGCCGTTGTGAAGACGCTGCAGGGGCAATCTGGTCAGTTGCAGGCGCATCTGGTTAGCGTGAGTTCACTGGAAAGATCCGAAGACCATATTGTTCTTGTCGGACAAACCCACGATGGCCATAGTCTTGACCAGGAAGTGCTGGAAAAGCTTCTGTGCTTCCCCGTTGTGAGTGCGACCAGCACGGCAGATAAAGTCACTCCGAGCCTAAACGAGGAGCTCAGCCGCCGAAAAACGGACATCTTGCTGGAGGTCAACCAGCGCAACCTTAAGTACTTTGAAGCAGAAGTCGACAAACTGGATAGCTGGGCCGATGATCTGAAAGTGGGCTTGGAGCAGGAAATAAAACAACTGGATAAAGAGATCAGGGAAGTGCGCCGAACCGCCAAAGCTGCGCCAGATCTCAATGAAAAGCTGGAATGTCAGAAACGCCAGCGAGACCTGGAGAAGCTTCGTGGCCGCAAACGCCGGGAACTATTCGACAAACAGGATGAAGTGGATGCGCGCCGAGAATCGCTGATCGCCGAGCTCGAAGAAAAACTTGAGCAGAGAGTGGAGGAAAGACCCATGTTTGCCATTGGCTGGCGGGTGGTTTGATTGAGATCTGGGCATAGGTTAATTGATAAATATAATAAAAATACATTTAAAGTTTATATATTAGGGATAAATCAATAACTTTGAGCAATTTTATTGAATATTTAAAAATAAATATACCAATAGTGTATCTATATACCACTTTGTAATAGACTCGGGCGCATGGGTACAGAAATATTACGCGATGATCACCCGTCGCTCACACGCATCAACGCCGTGCTGGGCGATTGCCCGGCAGGCGTGCCCATGACCAGCGCGTGGCTGGAATCCAAGGGTGTGTACCCGCAATTACTGCAGAGGTATAAAGAAACAGGCTGGCTGGAGTCGCTGGGGCGTGGAATCTGGATCAGGGCGGGTACTCACCCCACGCTGGCCGGCGCGATCTTCGCATTACAGCGTATAGGCATCAATGCGTACCCAGCGGCCAGGAGTGCGCTGGAACTGCAGGGCCGGTCGCACTATGTCCCATCTGGCCACGCGCCGGTTTTACGCATCAGTCTAGCAGCAGGTCAGAGAATGCCACAGTGGTTCAGGCAGATGGCTTTCGCCCACAATCTACAAATGCTCAATGCAAGTGCGCTGTTCGAGCCGGTGTCTGCCGGCCTGTCTGAAGTGAGGAGTGAAGGTGTTGAGATAAAACTCAGCAGCCCGGAGCGGGCCATGTTGGAGTACTGCCAGCTGCTGCCCAAGCACGCCGATTTTGAAGAAGCCAGGCAGTTGATGGAAGGGTTGCCCACATTACGCCCGCGCTTGGTGCAAAGCACGCTGCAGGCCTGCAAATCCGTCAAGGCAAAAAGGCTCTTCCTGGCCCTGGCCAGTGCCGTTGGGCACGGTTGGTTTAGCGAGCTCGATCAAGAACAAATTGACCTAGGGGCCAGCAATCGCGTCCTGCCCATCGAAGGTGTGCCCCATCCGGTCTACGACATCACTGTTCCCAATACGTGGATAGTTCAATGAAGGAACAGTATGAAGGCCAGGTCGCCCTGCTGATAGATGTGTTGCCTTTCGTGGCACAAGCAGATGTGTTTGCCTTGAAGGGTGGTACTGCCATTAATTTTTTTCATCTCGACTGCCCCCGGCTGTCAGTCGATATCGATCTGCATTACTTACCGCTTAACAATAGAGAACAGGCTCTGGCTGACATTAAAGCGAATATGGAAACGATTGCGGCAGGCATTGAGAACGCTTACACCGACACGCAAGTGAGAGTCGATGGCCGAACGTGCAATGCAGTCGTTGCAAGACGCGGGACACAAATAAAGATTGAGCCCAATACAATCATCCGGGGAAAACTTCTTCCTATCGAGAACATGCGTCTCAGCCCTTACCTGGAAGAAAAATACGGCAGAACTTTGAGCTTTCCCTGCGTTGCGAAACACGAACTGTATGCGGGTAAGCTCTGTGCCGCGCTGCAAAGGCAGCACCCCCGTGACCTGTTCGACGTGCTGCTGTTCCTGCGTGAGAACGACTTATCTGTAGAGTTTATGGATGCCTTCCTCGTATATTTAATTAGCCAGGGCAAGCCCATCTACGAGGAACTCAATCCCAACATCAAAGACGTCGAGGCCTTGTACCACAACCAGTTCATGGGGATGCCAGCCGAAAAAGTGGCTCTCGAGCATTTGACAGGCGTACAAACCAGCCTTTCCGGCCAGGTTTTAGCAGCATTGGGCGACAGACATCGGCAGTTCTTACTAGGCTTCAAACAGGGTAGCCCCGACTGGAGCCTACTGCCTTTCAATGGTGTCAAAGATCTTCCCGCAGTGCGCTGGAAGCAGATCAATCTTGACAAAATGGACAGTCCCAAAAGGCAACAGGCGATAGTCAGGTTGCAGCAGCTCTTTGCGGCGAACCCATTCAACCCGGAGCACACCGGTATGACGATCGAGAAGGAAGGTTCCAATTTGCTCTCTCCCCAGGACCAGCTTGCCGAGGAAATCGCCGCTGCACTGGTAGCAAGTGGCCTCGTTGACGCCGCGAGGAAAAAGCAGATTGGCCAGCAAATCGCAGCTGGACAGCTTAAGCGCGAGGACTGGTCGCTAATGGTAGAAGTAGCCCAGAAGCCCGGCGAAAAAGGGGGCGCAACCGATGCCTGATAGAATCAAGCGTTTGAAGATTGAGGGTTTTCGTGGTGCCACTCAGCCCCTGGAGCTAGCGTTTGACCAGAGCAAGTCCGTGGTGTTGATCTTTGGGGAAAACGGCACAGGCAAGTCCACAATTGTCGATGCAATTGAATCTGTCAGTATGGGTTCGACGACGTTTCAGGACGACTGGAAGCTCGGTAAGGGCAAGCGCAAGGAAAGCTATATTCCCACTCTGGGTAAAAAACCGGCCGATGTTGCGATTAGCATGGCCTTCGGCAGCAATACCTATACTGCCAAACTGAGCAATAAAGGTGTACAGCTCTGTAGCACAGCCGATCGCCCTGTTGCCAAAGTACTGCGCCGCAAGTCATTGCAGACGTTTATGGATGCAGACCCGGCACAGCGTTATAGAGAGGTGGCGGCGTTCCTGGATATACCCCAGATCGAAGCTTCGGAAGCATCGCTGCGAGAAGCACTTAAGGATGCGCAGAAGCAATTCGAATTGGCAACTTCTGCCTACGGTCAGGCGCAGGAAAACCTTCAGGGGCTTTGGGAAGCAGAAGGCAGTCCCGGTTTGGAGAACAAACAGACCGCGGAGGGCTGGGGCAGAGAGCAGGCACATTCCCCCACGGAGGCATTGACGGCGCGTTTAGAGGACCTAAAAGCCAGCCTCAAACACATTGAAAGCCTGCAGCAGAAAGTGCTTGCGAAAACAACCGCTGAACAAGTCATCGATGCGGCACAAGAGCAGCTTAAACAAGCAGAACAATCTGTTTCCGATGCGGAATCTGGTGGTGGCGTTGGCAATGCGGAGTTGGTCACGCTGCTGCAGGATGCGAAAACCTATCTCACCAAAAGCCCCGATAGCCTTTGCCCGGTTTGCGAAGAAACCGAGATCGTGCCCAATGAGCTGGTGGGACGCCTTGAACAACGTATCGAGACCATGAGCGCTCTCCAAAAGGCTGGCGAAAACAGGCTAAAGGCGGAGAAAAATCTGCATGCAAAACAAGACCAGCTCGATCAGGCAATCGAGAGCCTACTCAATGTAGCGCAGGCCGTGCAGGATCATTTCTACCCCAATGAATCAGCATCTGATGCAGACTCCATCGCAAGGCTGCGCGAAATCAATACAGAAGCCGCATTGGCGAAAACAATGCAGGTTGAGGCCGAACTGGTTGCGAGACTGGGACAATTGCAGGCGGAAGAAGCTGCCAAGCAAAAGCAACTCAATAATCTCTCCAGCATCAATCAGTACGTCAACACGCTGGATGAAAAATCAGCCGAGGCAAAACAAACGGAATCACTCAGCAAACGTCTGCAGCAGGCAGTCAGGATTGTTGAAGCCAGGCGCAAATCCTACGTGGAGGGCATACTTGCCGAGATTGCGCAGGAGGTTGATAAGCTCTACCAGAAAATCCATCCCGCCGAGGGTATTGGCGACATCAAACTCAAGCTGGATGAAAACCAGCGTGGCTCGCTGGTCTACGGCGTGGCCTTCGGCGGGCAGAAGGACATACACCCCCAGCCCTATTACAGTGAGTCCCACCTGGATACGCTGGGATTGTGCATTTTTCTAGCATTGGCCAAGCGTACTGAAGCCGCGCGAACGCTGGTCGTGCTTGATGACGTACTGGGTTCGGCAGACCAGCAACACTTGCAGAGAACGCTCGCCATGCTGATGGAGGAATCGACAAGTTTTGCTCAGCTGATCATTACCACACACTACCGGCCACTGCGCGACCAGTTTCGGTTTGCCAGACAACCAGCTACCCCAGTACAACTAATCGAGCTCAAGAGGTGGGATTTTGAGCATGGCATCAAATCTGCCAAAACAACTACCTATGCCGAAGACTTGCGCATGCAGTTGCAACAGCCAGAGTTCCGCAGAGAAGCCATTACGGCACAGGCAGGCATCCTGTTCGAAAGCCTGCTGGAGTTTATTACGCGCACTTACAGGTGCAAAGTTCCTCACCATGCGGAGCCCCGTTTCACCTTTGGCGAGTTGGCCAGCGCTCCTAACGGAAAATTGAAACCTGCGCTGAAGCTTGTCAGAAATGACAATGGGGGTTCCTTCGAAACTCCGCTGGCGCCCTTCTATGAGAAACTGCAACAAGCGATACAGATTCGCAATCTCGTGGGCTGCCATTTTAATCAATGGGCGGGGGAGCTGTCGGATCAGGAAGTCAGTGAGATGGCGGAACTGGCCCTTGAGCTGGCGGACGCACTGGTATGCCAAGACTGCGGTAGTCTGCCGCTTAGTAACAAATCAGGCAGCCACTGGGAATGCCCCTGCAAGAAAACACAGATGCACCCTTTGCAGCAACCACAATAGAGCGCACCGGCCGCTCCCAAATTATGGGAACAGGCTTTAAACTGGAAAACTTGGATATATGACTGCACTACCAGAAGAAAAATTGAGCCTTCTAAAGGAGGCTTTGGCCCGAGACTACGTGCCTGGGCTGCCCGATTTGTTGGATCAGTCGAAACCAGGCGATCAGCGAGAACTAAAAAATTTCTCGAGGGCTTTTTCGGCCTTTGCAATTTGCCATCTTTGTGACATTCATCCATCAGATGCTGCTAGTGCGGTTGTTGATGACTTTGATGATTATGGGATTGATGCAATCTACTATGATGCCCAGACCGAAACTCTGTATCTGGTGCAGGCTAAGCTTAAAGCCGCCGCAATGTTCAGCCAGGATGAGGCGCTGGCTTTTTGCCAGGGCATTCGCAAATTAATAAACCAAGACCTTTCCGGGTTTAACCAGCATGTTCAGAATAGAAGTCTAGAGATTGAGGAGGCAATAGACAATTGCTCGCATATACAGCTTGTTGTGGCGCACACGGGCGCAGGGTTGAGTATGCACGCTCAGAATGCAATCAATGAATTGCTACAGGATGCAAGTCATGGGGAGGAAAGATTTGTTCCTAACATCATTGATTACAACCCACAAAGTATTATCCCGGATTTGCAGGGCTCACAAGCTTATGAGCCAGTTCATACTGATTTGAAGCTGGCTAATTGCCAGAGTATTCAAGAACCCAGGACAACCTATATGGGCTTGATCCCCGTTCAGGACCTCGTTGCACTGCACGTAGAGCATGGTAAAGCGCTGTACGAAAAAAATATTCGGACGTTTCTTGGCCACAGAACCGATGTCAATGTTTCTATCAGGAGTACATTAGAGAACTGCCCGGAGGATTTCGTTTACTTTAATAATGGTGTCGCCGCTTTATGCGAAGAAATTGAGCCAAAGTCGACGAGTAATGGTAGAAAGAAGCTGAAAACGCGAGGCTTCTCAATAATCAATGGCGCTCAGACAATTGCTTCTGCTGCTCGATTTATCGAGGAGAATGAGGGAGCAGATATATCAAAGGCAACTGTCGCCATTTCATTGATAAAGGCCGAAGTTACTAGCGGCTTTGGCAAATCAGTCACTCGTGCTAGAAATCATCAAAACCCCGTTTCCTTGAAGAATTTCGTTGCTCTGGATGATGAACAAGAGAGATTAAGGCGTGAACTGGCACATCTGGGTATTCGTTATGTCTACAAAGCGGAAGTGATGGAAAACAAGCAGGATGAAGATCGCATTCAGGTAGATGAAGCGGCACAAGCTTTGGGTCTTTTTCAGCAAGATCCTCGCTTCGCTGTTTGGCTTAAGAAAGAACCTGGAAGGCTTCTCGATTCAAATACAGACCAGTACAAGGCATTGTTCCCTGCCAATTTGTCTCCCTACGCATTAGTCAATGCGGTTCGCTTTCTGCGCTATATCCAGAAGAGAATGGTATCCGAATCCAATGCGGCAGGGGGGGCAGAGCGCCTTACCTATAAGCATGGCAACTACGCGTTAGGTTGGCTTCTGGCGAAGAGGATTAGAGATGCTCAGAATCAGCCACGATTGTTTGCGATGGATAAAGTAGCCGAAGTGTTAAGTCAGCCACTGGACGTATTACGGCAGCAATTGTGGTCTGCTACTAGCCCGCTGATGATATACAAAGGGCCATTGGCGCTATTTCGTAATCAGACGGACGTTATACCGCTGCTAGCGAGAGTATGTGTTGATAATTATGGGCTGAGTGATGACCCGGTAGTTGAGATAAAGAGACAACAACAGAATTCACCCCCCCTATATCCTAACGAGGTGCTTTTTGAATACCTTATATCTAAAGCTCCTCAGATAGGGGGCTTGTCATGAGTAGTAAGAAAACCAAACTTGAACTCACCTGGATAGGCAAGAACAAGCGACCCAAGCTGGAGCCGCGGATTCTGTTGGAAGAGCCAGACAAGTCCTACCATGCCAAACATCGGGTTACTGATAACGATATCTTTGATAACAAGCTGATCTTTGGCGATAACCTGCTGGCGCTGAAGGCGCTGGAACAGGAATATGCCGGCAAAGTGAAGTGCGTGTTTATCGACCCGCCCTACAATACCGGCAGTGCGTTTGAGCATTATGACGATGGGCTGGAGCATTCTATATGGCTCGGGTTGATGCGGGATAGACTCGAAATCCTCCGCAACCTCCTATCCGATGATGGTTCGCTGTGGATCACTATTGATGATAACGAAGCGCACTATCTTAAGGTGCTATGTGATGAGGTTTTTGGGCGGAGCAATTTTGTGGCGTCTATCATTTGGGAAAAGCGAAAAACAAGAGAAAATCGGAGGGTTTTTTCGTTCAAGCATGACTTCGTTTTAACTTATGCGAAAGATAAGTATATTTTTGACAGAAACCGGAACCCATTGCCTATTACGGATGAGATAAAAAAACGATACAAAAATCCTGACGATGATCCAAGGGGAGCTTGGCAATCGATTTCCGCATTAGCTCAAGCTGGGCATGGTACGAAATCTCAGTTTTACACATTGAGAACTCCATCGGGAAGAGAAATTGATCCTCCGCAAGGTAATTGTTGGCGATATACAGAAGACCGGATGTATCAAGAAATCGGTGATAACAGGATTTGGTTTGGTGCCAAAGGCGAAAACGTTCCAAGAATAAAGAAATTTCTAGCAGAGTCAGAGGATAAAGGTGTTACTCCAGAAACGCTTTGGTATGCAGACGATGTAGGAACAACTGATACGGCAAGAAAACATATTAATGAAATATTTGAGAAAAAGCTGACCTTCGACACACCAAAGCCAGAAGAATTAGTTAGTAGTGCCCTACACATAGCTACCAATCCTAACGATCTCATCCTCGATTCCTTCGCCGGTTCCGGCACCACCGGCGCTGTAGCCCACAAAATGGGTCGCCGCTGGATCATGGTGGAGCTGGGTGAGCACTGCCACACCCATATTGTTCCCCGCCTGCAAAAGGTAATCGACGGCGAGGATCAGGGCGGCATAACTAAAGCAGCAAACTGGCAGGGCGGTGGAGGCTTCCGCTATTACCGGGTAGCGCCTTCGTTATTGGAACAGGATGCCTGGGGCCGCTGGGTGGTAAACAAAGACTACAACCCGGAAATGCTAACCCAAGCCATCTGCAAGCTGGAGGGGTTTACCTATGCGCCATCGGATACTGCCTTTTGGCAGCAGGGGTATTCCACCGAAACAGATTTCATCTATGTGACTACCCAGACCCTGTCGCTTGAACAGTTGCAAGCATTATCCGATGACGTCGGGCAAGATCGTACCTTGCTCGTCTGTTGCAGCGCCTTCCGCTGCAAGGCGGATCGATTTACCAACCTCACCCTGAAGAAGATCCCCAAAATGGTACTGAGCCGCTGCGAATGGGCGCACGACGACTACAGCCTGAATGTGGAAAACCTCCCCATGCAGGAGCGAGAGCAACTACCTGGGCAGGATGATTTTTTCAATGGTGAGGGGGAGTAGCATGGACGCAAGAATTCTCAACGCTATCACTGGTCGGTTAAGCCTGCGCGCACCGCAAGAGGATTCCCTGCGCGCACTGGCCACGGCTCTGGATGCCGCGCCCGCCTTACTACAGAAGGCACGTGAGCTGGACAGCCTGCAAAAGGCACTATTGGCAGAGTTCCCGTCACTCACGGACTTTGAGCGGGAGTTTCCATCGCTGTGCTTTGCTTTGGCAACGGGCGTGGGTAAAACCCGCCTGATGGGCGCATTTATCAGTTATCTGCATTTGGCCCATGGCATTAGCAACTTTTTCGTGCTGGCGCCCAACCTGACCATTTACAACAAGCTCATCGCCGATTTCACGCCCAATAACCCCAAATATGTGTTCAAGGGTATAGCTGAGTTCGCCGCCTACCCACCGGAAATCGTGACCGGCGACAATTACGAGCATGCCGGTACAGGTGGCTTACTGTCACCGGTATCAATCAACATTTTCAACATCGCCAAAATCAATTCCGAGGTGCGTGGTGGCAAAGCGCCGCGTATCAAGCGCCTGTGGGAAACCATTGGCGACAGCTACTTTAACTATCTTGCCAATTTGCCCGACCTGGTGATGCTGATGGATGAATCCCATCGCTACCGCGCCAGCGCAGGTGTGCGTTCCCTGAACGAACTAAGCCCCTTGATGGGATTGGAGCTGACGGCAACGCCCTTTACGGAGAGTAATCGAGGGCCTGTGCCCTTTAAAAATGTGGTGGTGGATTACCCGCTCGCACGGGCCATGGACGATGGCTTCGTAAAGGAGCCTGCGGTGGTTACCCAGCGCAACTTCAACGCCAGCCAGTACAGTGGCGAGCAGTTGGAACGCATCAAGTTGGAAGACGGCATCCGCTTGCATGAGGCCACCAAGGTAGAGTTACTGACCTATGCCAGGCAACATGGCGTAACACCCGTTAAGCCTTTTATGCTGGTGATCGCTCGGGATACCACCCATGCAGCGCAACTGCTTGAATTGTTGGAGAACCAGCTATTCGACAGCCGCTATAAGGGCAAGGTGATTCAGGTAGACAGCAGCAGAAGTGGGGCTGCGGAAGAGGAGATGGTATCGCGCTTGCTAGCCGTAGAAAGCTTCGATGAGCCCACCGAAATTGTCATTCACGTGAATATGCTCAAGGAGGGCTGGGATGTCACTAACCTTTACACCATTGTGCCCCTGCGAGCAGCCAACGCCCGTACACTGATCGAACAATCTATTGGCCGTGGCTTGCGCCTGCCCTATGGCAAGCGCACCGGTGTGGATGCAGTGGACAGGTTGAGCATTGTCGCCCATGACCGCTTTCAGGAAATTGTGGATGAGGCCAACAATCCGCAGAATCCACTGCGCCTGAAACAGTTAATACTCGATGCCGAAGGGGATGATGCGCCTAAGGAGGCTGTGGTTGTAAAATCGCACCTCGAAACTGCGTTGAACATGGGGGGTGACGACGGTGGTGATGTTCCTGGCGATTATCCTGGCAGGGGTGACAAACTGACCCTTGGCAGCGACCGGGAACGGCAGGTGGCCGATATCACCTGGAAGGTGATTCAGGGTTACCAGCATAAACCGGCGGAGGCCCCCACCGCTGCGCAGTTGACAGAACCTGCGTTACAAGCGGCTATCACCCAGGCTGTGCAGGAACAGCTCACCGGGGAACAGCAATCTCTGCTGGCCGAAGAAGAGCAAACGAATGTCGCTGCTGTAGTGTCCAGGGTGACCCAGTTGATGGTAGGGCAGACCATTGATATACCCCGTATTGTGGTAATGCCCACCGGTGATATCAGCTACGGTTACCACCCCTTTACGCTGGAATTAGGGGCGTTGAACCTGCAGCCATCCAACCGGGAGCTAGTATCCCAAAGCCTGCAAACCAATTTGCAGATTTCGATTTCCTCATCGCCACAGAAGAAGTATCAACGGCTGGAAGATTACATTGTTGAACATCTCGTGGATAAAGATGACATTGCTTACGACGAACATGCCGACCTCATCTACGCACTGGCCGGACAGGCGGTCGCCTGGTTCAGTGAAGTGAAGGCATATTCCGAGGACGAATTGCATAATATCTTCTTCGGTTACGGCAAGGTACTGGCAGACAATATTCACGCTCAGATGGCTGACCATTACTGGGAGAAAGCCACGGGCTACGAAGTGAAGGTGAGCGCCGGGTTTACCCCGCTGAAGGACGCCGCTTACACCAAAGCCAAAGATCAACCCATCCACAGCTACCGCGATACTGTTTCCGAGGTCGGCAAAATCAAACAAATGTTGTTTGGCGGCTTTGTAAAGTGCCTGTACCCCCTGCAAAAGTTCGATTCCGATACCGAACGGCGCTTCTCCATTATTCTGGAACGAGACAGTCTCAAGTGGTTTAAGCCGGTAATTGGCCAGTTTCAGATTGTGTACAAGGATGGCGTGGAGCACCGCCAGTATCAGCCAGATTTTGTCGCCGAGTTGGACGATGAAATTCTGATGGTGGAGACCAAGGCGCGTAATGATCTCAACGATGCCGTCGTTGAGGCAAAAGCGGAGGCTGCGCGGGAATGGTGCGTAAATGCCAGTGACTACTTGCGCGCCCATGGCGGCAAACCCTGGCGGTATGTGCTGATACCCCATGATGAAGTCGTAGAGAACAGAGCCCTGCCAGATTTTTGAATACAACCAGGCGTAAGTGGTGAACACCGGCGTGGTTACACTGGAACCACGCTTTCAGACCGCTCCCGGCGTGTACACTCGCCCAAGTCACTGCCGAGCGCAGCGGGTAGTGACGTGGGCGCCTCCGCTCTACGGCAATAATCTCAATACCTCATCTGCTCAATGAGTTTTCAGGCTTGGTTCCACTGGAACCACTGCATTAAGTAGCGAAAATTGCGAATACCCGTGTGCAAAAACCGCGCTCAATGTCGCTGAAGTGTCATTTTTCGACCGGGTCCTAACAATCAAAGCACCAAGTGTTCTATAAAAACCACAGCGGATGCGGGTCGAATTCCCTGTGACACCCGTGTTACGTGTTCGTATAGTAGACTCACTAGACGCGGCCACTGCGGAAAAGTGGCAAGGATGACCCCACCTTGCGCAAGCGAAAGGGGTAGGCAGAATCTCGTTGTTTTGGAATCTGCTGAACGCGTCACTAGGGCCTATTTAGACGCAACGGTCAGTAATGACCGGGTCCATCTTCGAACTATCGCGGCGCTGCATCATCTGGATAGCGCTCATTCAAACCTCTCCCGCTCGTTATGGGGATCTGTTCTAAAACCGCTGTTGATGGTCGGGCGATCACGCCCGGTTTGAACGACAGTCTCTTCAACCACGCAAGCGCACTGGCGGTCAGTGCGTTCTGCTCAATCCAAAAAGGAGGAAGTTCCACCCCAGCATAAGGCTGGATAACCGTTGGTTTGCACGGGCCAATTTTCTTGCGAAAACACACCGTGTTGTCTATGGCCAGACACATTCAGGTCAACCGGGATTGGTGTCCCGTGATCGTACTGCTTCGGCAGGCCTGCGCAGCAATGTTGCCAGGTGATCAGAAACACTCACCTACGGATGCAACACTATGCGAGACCTGAACTACCAACTGAAATTGTTATGCAAACACAGCCACGAAGGCAGCTTCGAAACCCGGGTGGGCCGAGAGCGACAGTTGAGCGCCATCGCCAACCAGTTGCACGACTTGGGGTTCCGACAATTGAAGGCCACCTCACTAAAGCAAAAGCATGTTCAGAGCCTTGTGAACCTGTGGCTCAAACAAAACCTCTCCCCTGGCACCATCAAGAACCGGATGAGCTGTTTGCGCTGGTGGGCGGAGAAGGTCAATAAGCGGGCCGTGGTGGCGGGCAGTAACGATTTCTATGGCATACCGGACCGGCAGTTTGTGTCCGAGCAGAGCAAGGCGAAAGATCTGGCCGAGGAGCAGCTCGCCTTGGTCAAGGATGAACACGTAAGAATGAGCCTGCGCCTGCAACAAGCCTTTGGGCTCAGACGGGAGGAAGCCCTCAAGATCCAGCCCCGTTGGGCAGATCGGGGCAGGCACCTGCATCTCAAAGCCAGCTGGACCAAGGGCGGGCGGGAGCGCACAGTGCCCATTCGCACCATAGAGCAGCGAGCTTTACTGGAACAGGCAAAACAACTGGCCGGGCTGGGTTCCCTGATCCCCGGTGGCCGGCAATACATCGAGCAGCTGAGAATCTACGAGCGCCACACTGCCAATGCCGGGTTATCGAAAATGCATGGCCTGCGCCACGCCTATGCCCAGCAACGCTACCAGGAGCTCACCGGCTGGCCATCGCCCCATGCGGGTGGGCCTACCAAAGCAAAACTTAGCGACGCTCAAAGACGAAGAGATCACGAGGCCCGGTTAACCGTAAGCAAAGAGCTAGGCCATGTCAGAGAGCAAATCACTGCTGTGTACCTGGGGCGCTGAGAGATGACTTCGATTCTTCCACGATTTATTCGTTTGCGTGATGCCCCCGGCTACTTGGGAATGGACAAGAACCGATTCAACCGGGAGGTTCGGATAAGCCTCACGGAAATCCCCATTGGCAAACAGGGCACTGCCTTTGATCGGCTTGAAATGGACGCCTGGGCGGAGCAATATATAAAACGCTGTGGGTGTTCGCCAAAGCATAGAGGAGATTTACTATGTCAAAGCGAATCCCGGGCCTCTACAAGAGAGGCACCCAGGGCATCTGGCACATCGATAAATGCGTCAGGGGGTATGGCCGACTTCATGAGAGCACTGGCACAAGTGAGCTCGAGGAGGCGGAAAGGTACCTGATTCGACGGTTGGAAGAGATGCGCAAGGCGAATGTTTATGGCATTCGAGCGGAGCGCTCTTTTCGGCAGGCGGCCACCAAGTTTCTGCTGGATAACCAGCATAAGCGCAGTATTGGCCGCTATGCACAATCCCTGAAAATTCTGGACCCGCATATAGGTGATCTGCCTTTGCGACGGGTTCATCAGGGCACGCTGGAGTCGTTTATCCGGCACCGTCGCAAGAAGGGTATGCGAGCCAACACCATAAACCGCGATCTGGCGGTGGTGCGGCGAATACTGACGCTTGCCGCCCGATTATGGCGGGATGACTCGGGTTTGACCTGGCTTGAAACAGCCCCTTTGCTGCAGTTGCTTGACTGTGACGATGCCCGAAAGCCATATCCCCTATCATGGGACGAGCAGGCGAGGCTGTTTGCGCGCTTGCCGGAACACTTAAGGGACATGGCCTTGTTCAAGGTCAATACTGGAACGCGGGAACAGGAAGTGGTTTGTTTACGGTGGGATTGGGAAGTATCAATTCCAGAGCTGAAAACCAGCGTCTTTGTTGTCCCGGGTGGCGGTGTTAAGAATGGGGAGGATCGACTGGTAGTGATGAATGCCGAAGCGCGGGCGGTGATCAATCGCCAGCGTGGGAGGAACCCGGAATATGTTTTTACCTACTCGAAGGGTCAGCCTGTTGATCGCATCAATACTAAGGCGTGGCGCAGGGCGCGGGAGGAAGCTGGTTTGCCGCAAGTGCGGGTACATGATTTAAAGCATACTTTCGGTCGCCGTTTGCGCGCCAAAGGTGTCAGTCATGAAACCCGGCAAGTCCTGCTGGGCCATAAAAACGGCCAGATCACCACGCATTATTCCGCTGCAGAAATTGGGGAACTGATAGACGCGGTGGAGAAAGTGAGTTGGTCGGGTAGTTCAGCGCCGACGCTAACGTTGATCAAAAATGAAAACTCCCGCAAAACTCCCGCAGTTGGGAGACGGGAAAACGTAAAACTGGTTTGATCGACTTGTAAGTTGCTGTTTTTGAAGAGAAAAAGTGGTAGCTACGGGTGGACTTGAACCACCGACCCCAGCATTATGAATGCTGTGCTCTAACCAGCTGAGCTACGTAGCCATTGCCTGAATAACGGGCGCGAATTTTCTCGATTTT
>Ga0208299_1001465_pt1 | contig 17569 bp, 21 predicted proteins | sample 15_taG_FD_184089 | JGI IMG/M metagenome (GOLD analysis project Ga0208299, IMG submission 184089) | Marine viral communities from the Subarctic Pacific Ocean - 15_ETSP_OMZ_AT15312 metaG (SPAdes) (version 2) | ecosystem: Environmental > Aquatic > Marine > Oceanic | place: Pacific Ocean | collected...
AGGTGACAATTCAAAAATTGTCCTGATGGGGGACATTGAGCAGATTGATAATGTTTATATTGATGAAACTACTAACGGATTGACTCACGCAGTAGAAAAATTCAAGGAGCATGATATTGCTGGCCATATAACCTTAATAAGGGGGGAGAGGTCAAAGGTTGCCACCTTGGCCGCGAAGGTGTTATGAGCACTTTAAAAGAATACTTGCAAGAAACACAAACGCGCTCTGTTCTCCGTGTACCTAAAACAGTTCATGGAATAGAGGTTCAAATAATCGACCCGGGCAAGTTTAAGCATCCAGATTGGAATTGGCTTGTTGCAGAACTGCGTCGTGTTATCGGATCACGATCGATCCAGCACCTTAAGGCTGTTAAAATAGGTGACTTTTCTTTTTTAAATGATCAAAATTATAAGTCTTATTATAAGGATAATGTAATTTATCTATCCAGTGGTGTAGGGTTTGTAGAAGAACTTGTAGATAATTTTTTTCATGAACTCGCACATTCTTATGAAAAAATTTTTTATGACAAGATTTATGGGGATGGTTTTTTAAAAAAAGAATTTTTGAACAAAAGAAATAAACTTAGAGATGTGATAACAATGTATGAAGGGGGAATGGCGCCCCCTGTAGATTTTACGGAAATAAATTACACGCCGGCGTTAGATGAATATTTGGTAAACACGATAGGGTATGATAAACTTTGGCAGTATTGTAGTGGGATTTTTTCTAATCCTTATGCTGCGACTTCTTTAAGAGAATATTTTGCTAGCGGCTTTGAAAAAATTGCCCGTGGAGATGCGGTTTTCCTTGACAGGCTGTGTCCTGTGTTGTATAATAAGGTTAAGCAATTTTTTTGAGGGTAAAATGCCACACATTTCTTATTCGGAACTTAAAAACTGGACACAATGTCCACATTACAGGAAATTAGTCAATGAAGATAAACTTAATCCGTTTACTGATTCTATTTTTACTACCTTTGGAACGGCTGTTCACGCTGTGTGCGAAGACCTTGCACCACCGGATAACAAAGTTGACGATTCAGCAGCACTATTTGAAAGCTACTTCCACGAAGAACTCAAAAAACTAGAAGAAGTAGATCCAAAACAAATCGAAGAATTCAAACAACAGGGCAGAGAGATCGTAATAGAGGTTATGCAGGGCTTGAAGGATTACTTTGGCGAGTACGAAGTGGTTGAAGCAGAAGAACAATTATTTGAAAGAATCATTGAGTTCCCCAACAAAGAATACGACTTTAAAGGTTTTATTGACCTGATTATAAAGACGCCCGATGGCAAACATCACATTATTGATTGGAAGACATGTTCTTGGGGGTGGAATGCTCGTAGAAAATCTGAGAAACTTACGACTTATCAACTTACCCTTTATAAGAAGTTCTTTGCCGAAAAGCATAATGTAGATGTTGACCAAATTGAAACTCACTTTGGCCTTTTGAAACGCACAGCAAAGAAAGGAAATAAGGTAGAAATCTTTAGAGTTACAAGCGGCGATAAAAAAACTAAAAATGCGGTTAAACTTTTAACAAATGCTTTGTATAATATAACTAACAAGAGACACTTAAAAAATAGATTAAGTTGTCATAAAATGTATGGAACTTGCCCATTTTTTAAGACGGAACATTGTACATGACAGATAAAAAAATTAAGATTTTAACTATAAGTGACCACCCACTCACCCCTTCTGGTGTTGGTACACAGACACGCTATATTATTGAAGGGATGCTTAAAACAGGTAGATACGAATTTATATCTTTCGCTGGCTTGGTGAAGCACAAAAACTATTCTCCAATTAGAACGGAAGAGTGGGGAGAAGATTGGACCATTATTCCAGTTGATGCCTATGGAACTCAAGAACAAGTAAGGGCTGCATTATGGGGCGAGCGTCCCGATATTGTGTGGTTTATGACCGACCCCCGATTTTATCAATGGCTTTGGCAGATTGAAGAGGAGGTACGACACAATGTTCCTATGATTTATTATCATGTATGGGACAATTATCCTTATCCCACATTCAACCGTGCAGCGTATGAGAGTAATGACTTTATTGCCACAATCTCTAAAGTTACAGACGACATTGTAAAAAATGTGGCTCCTGCGGTTAAGAGCCAATACATTCCACATGCTGTGAATTTAGAAATTTTTAAACGTCTAGATGGTGAGCAGGTTAAGATTTTGCGCAAAGACAATTTTAAAGAAAACGCTGACAAGTTTATTGTTTTTTGGAATAATCGCAATGCTAGACGAAAAATGGGAGCTACTTTAATTTTATGGTTTAAAGAGTTTTTAAAGCGCGTTGGAGAAGACAAGGCTGTTTTGCTTATGCACACTGACCCACGCGATGCTGCTGGATCTAATCTAGAATCACTTATTGCTGATCAGGGCTTAAACAGTGGTCAGGTGTTGTTCTCCAAAGAAAAATTACATCCTGAGAATCTCGCAGCCATGTATAACATGGCAGACTGCACAATCAACATTTCAGACGCAGAGGGATTTGGTTTGGCGACATTAGAATCCCTTTCGTGTGAGACTCCTATTATTGTGAACATGACGGGTGGACTCCAAGAGCAGGTAACAGACGGAACCAATTGGTTCGGCATCGGCCTAGAGCCAGTGAGCAAAGCAATTGTAGGTAGTCAAAATGTGCCTTTCATCTTTGAAGACCGCCTTGGAAAGATTCAGGTTGTAGAAGCTCTAGAAGAAATGTATAATAAAACGGAAAAGCAGAGGCGAGAGTTGGGAAAAAATGGCCGCCAACATGTAGAAAAGAATTATAATTTCAAAGATTTTATTGATAGTTGGGATAAAATACTCACACAACTTCACAATGAAGAAGGGTCGTGGGACACAAGAAAAAGAAAACAAAACTGGGCATTGAAGAAAATAGCATGAAAAAGAAAATTTTAGTAAGGGGGCCAGCCTTATCACAAACTGGCTATGGCGAACAGTGTAGGTTCGCTTTACGAGCTTTGCGCTCCCGAGAGGATTTGTTTGATATTTATCTAATGAACATCCCATGGGGTGGCAGCAATTGGATTTTTGAAGACAATGACGAGCGCAAATGGATTGATTCCTTAATTAGCAAGGCTCAACCATTGTTGGCTCAACAACAGGCCAATCCGAAGGTTGCCCTCTTTGATATTTCTCTTCAAGTTACAATTCCAAATGAACTACAAAAAATGGCCCCACAGAACATCCTTTATACGGCAGGTATCGAAACCGACAAGGCTTGCGCTGCGTGGGTGGGTAAATGTCATGAATTTGCTGACAAGATTTTAGTTATCTCTGAACACGCCAAAGCTGGCTTGCAGGTTCCTGTACGAGCTAAAGATCAGACCGGCAATGAGATCTTGTTCACTCTGGAAAAGCCAATTGAAGTAGTACATTATCCGGTTAAGAAGGTGGAAGCGGTTAATTTGCCTTTGGACTTAGAAACAGATTTCAATTTTTTAGCAATGTCACAATTTGGACCTCGTAAGAATTTTAAAAATACAATTACATGGTTTGTAGAAGAATTCCACGATGACCCCAACGTGGGATTGGTTGTAAAACTATTTGGAAAAGGGAATAGTAAAATTGACAGAGAGTGGAGTGAAAACCAGCTTAAGGCATTTTTAGAGAACACTCCAGATAGGAAATGTAAGATTTATTTATTACATGGATATTTAAACGAAAAAGAATTACACTCTCTTTATGTTCATCCCAAAATAAAAGCGCTTATTAATTTTGGCCATGGTGAAGGTTTTGGTTTGCCGCTCTTTGAGGCAGCTTATTCTGGATTGCCTGTAATTACTCATGATTTTGGAGGACAAAAAGATTTTCTTTATGCCCCAAAGAAAGATAAAAAGACAAAAAAGAAGAAAATGCGTGCTCATTTTAGTAAAATTCTTTATGATTTAAAGCCCGTTCAACAAGAGGCTGTTTGGCAAGGAGTAATAGAGCCGGATATGAACTGGGCATGGCCCAATCCAACTTCTTGCAAGTTGACCATGAGAGAGGCTGTAAAGAACTATGGAATGCTTCAAGGCGAGGCAAAACGTCTTAAAAAGTGGCTTGAAGAAGAGTTTGAAGAGTCAAAAAAATATGATGAATTCGTTCATGTTCTTTATGGTGATGAATTAGAATTACAATCTGAAATAGACGATCTTTTTAATAAATTAGAGTTATGATCCTTGTAGTCGCTGACATCTTCTCAGAACAATTTATAGGTGGCGCAGAACTAACTTCACACGCACTACTTGAAACCGGTTTTGATAATTATAAAAAAATAAACTCTGCTAATTTGACCAAAGAAATTATTGAAGCAAATCAGGACAAGAAATGGGTGTTTTTTAATTTTAGCCATATTGATGAAAAAAACTTATTAAAAATAGCAACCACAGTAAAAAAATATAGTGTTGTTGAATACGATTACAAATATTGTAAGCTTAGATTAAAGAGTAAACATGAAAGCGCTGGCGAAAAGTGTGAATGTGAAAAATCTACTAAAGGTAAATTAGTAGCAATATTTTTAGCTAAATCAGAAAATTTGTTTTTTATGTCGCAAGCCCAAAAAAAAGAATACGAAAAACTTTTCCCAATTTTAAAACAGCATAATTCATCACATGTTTTAAGCTCTTCATTTAGTAAGAAAAGTTTAAACCAGATACGCTCTTTTTTAAAAAATCCAACAAGTAAAAATGATAAATATTTAATTTTAAATTCTAATTCTTGGGTGAAGGGAACAAAAAATTGTATTGAGTACGCTGAGAAAAATAAATTAAAATATGAATTAGTGGCCGGCTTACAACACGAAGATCTGCTAAAAAAATTATCACAATCTAAAGGGTTAATCTTTTTACCAAATGGATATGATACCTGTCCGAGAATAGTAATAGAAGCAAAGCTTCTTGGTTGCGATGTTATATTAAATGATAATGTTCAACACAAAAATGAGCCTTGGTATAACGACAGTTCTAGTATTTTAAATTATGTTGAACAACAAAAGATTTTATTTTACGATAAATGCTTAAAGCAGGAGATAACTCATAATCGCCTACCTAAAAAAACAAAATTTCACTTTATAATACCGGGATATAACGTTTCTGATTGGATTGAAAAATGTATAGTTTCAATCCAAAGACAAGATTATGAGAACTATTCTGTTACATACATCGATGATATGTCTACTGATAGCTCAGTTAACGTTTATAAAAATTTAACAAAGGGTTGTGATAATTTTAATATTGTGGTTAATGATAGTAAAAACTATGCTTTAAAAAATATATCAATAGCCATAGACTTATTAAAAGCAGATAAGAAAGATGTTATAATAATACTCGATGCAGATGATTGGCTTTCATCTCCACATGTTTTAGGATATTTAAATTCTTTCTATCAAGAAAAAAAGTGTTTAATGACTTATGGAAGTTATATGTATTACCCGTTTGGTACAGAGGGAGTAGAGCCGTCAGACTACCCTAGTGAAGTAGTGGAGAAAAATGCCTATAGAGAGGACGATTGGAGAGCAACCCACTTAAGAACATTCAAGAAAAAGCTTTGGGATAATATTAATCAAGACGATTTTATTGATGAGGACGGCGAATATTATAAGATGGCTTACGATCAAGCTATGATGCTTCCGATGTTGGAGATGGCAAGAGAACACGCCGCATACACTCCAGAAATTTTACATGTGTATAATAGAGCAAACGTTTTGAACGTTGACAAGATAAAACAAAAACAACAATATGAAACTATGCTAAGGATTAGAAAAAGAAACAAATATGAGAGGATAAGTTTTGAAGATTAAGTTTGAAAACGTGGATTTTAGAAGCAACTCAGGCCCTAATTCGTTTAGTAAGAAGCTGTACAAGTATTTGTATATGAATGAGGATGAAGTTGTTGAACAAAATTATGACGCGGTTCTTTGTTTTATAGAGGACACACATAATCACCCATCCGAAAAGCTCTTTCAAAGGCTTGATGGAATATATTTTAACACAGATTTTGATTTTAATAGGCAAAATAAAAACATATTAAACACATACAAGAGGGCAAAAGGCGTCATTTTTCAGTCAGAGTTTAATAAAAGGCTAGCTAAGGAATATTTTGGAGACCACAAAAACAGTGTTGTCATACACAATGGCGCCGACACAGAACTGATAGATAAGATACAACCAATTCAGAATAAAATACTGGATAAGTATGAAAGAGTTTGGTCCTGTGCCGCTGCTTGGCGCCCCCACAAGAGGTTAAAAGACAATATTAGATATTTTTTAGAGCACAAAGGTGATAATGATTGTTTAGTGATTGCCGGCAAACCTGACTATCATATTAAAGATCCAAATATTTTTTATGTTGGAGAATTAAATTACGAAAAACTTTTGTCGTTATACAAACGAAGTAAGTATTTTGTACACTTGGCTTGGCTCGATCACTGCCCAAATGTTGTCGTGGATGCGAGAGCGAGCGCCTGTCAGATTATATGCTCTTCTGCCGGCGGCACAAGAGAAATTGCCGGCCCAGATGCCACAGTAATTGAAGAACCAGAGTGGGATTTTAAACCAACAAAACTTTATAATCCGCCTGAAATGGACTTTAAAAGAAAGGTTAAAAATATACATAATTCTTGTTATAATATGTCTGACGTAGCAAAAAAATATGCGGAGTTTATTAAATGAGATTAAATTATTTTGATTTCGGGGTATATCGTGGGACTGAGCTTGATTGGATGATTAATAAAATATTGCCGTCGCTGGGTATAAAAAATTATCACGCTTATGGGTTTGAAGCTTGTAAGCAATACGCCGACAATTTACAAAAAAAATACAAAATAAACAACAAAGTTACAATTATTAATAAGGCGATTACTGAAAAAAAACAAAAATTAAAACTTTATCACGCACCAAACGCCGTGGGACACTCTATTTTTTCAACAAAAAAAAATGTATCAAAGAGTTATGAAGATGTCGAGGGTATTTGTTTTTCTGATTGGGTACACAAAAACATACCAGATTTTAATGAGTCGTTTAATATTATTAAGGTAAACATCGAAGGCGCAGAGTGGTTTTTGTTTAATGATCTAGTAAACAGCGGCTTAGATAGATATGTTAAAATCTATTGTGGACAGGGGCATGATGTTGAGAAAGTAGGAGAATTATATGATAAAGTTGAAAAATACTATAATCTTTTAAAATCTAATAATATTCATCTTTATCGATTTACCGAATGGCAACCTCAAAAGAATGATGACATGTACAAAATAATTTTTAGCGAAATAAAAAAAATTTTAAAAAAATGAATAAAAAAATACCGACAATACAAGAAATAGAAGTGCCTAAAAAATTTTTAAACATATATGACGATGTTAGTTTAAGTGTACAATTACGAAAGGCAAGAAATTACAATTTGACCCCTGAATTTGCCAAAAAATGCATAGAACAACTACAAAAAAGACCTTATTACTTAGTAAGTTTAGCAAAAATGTTTAAAATCTACAAGGTTGGAGATGCTGCAAGCGGCAATCCAAATCATCAAGCAATTATTTTTGGAGAAATATGAAAGTTATTTATTTTGAGAGACAACGCGGAAATTCTTTTTCATATTATAATGAAATGAAGAGTGCTCTAGCAAAGAACTGCACTCTTTACCAATATCCTCATTGGTCTCCTGTTGGTGGCCCAAACGTGAATATACGAGAGGTTCTTAGCCGCTGCCCAGAAAAACCAGATGTAATATGTTTTGGTTTTGGCTGGACTGACTGTTCCGAAAACTCGCCCAAGATGGTTGCAGGTTTAAATGAGTGTGATGTTCCCGTAGGCATAATCTTAAACAAAGAATACGCCGCGCTTGATAAAAAGCTTGAATGGATAAAAGAGATTAACCCAATAGCTGCATTTACAGTCCATCACGACTACAAGGTTTATCAGGAGAAGACGGGTGTTTCTTTTTATCAGCTTCCATTTGCTGTTAACACCGATGTGTTTAAAAACTATGGAGTTGAATATACTAACGACTTTGGCTTTTCAGGTATTATTAGACCAGAACAAACAGATGATTGGCGAACAAAGATATATCAAAGAAGTAGAGATTGGAAAGACATAAAATTCTTTTTTACATCGCACCGTCACGATTCTTTGGAACAATATGCAAAAAGGATAAATGCCACGAAAATTTGGTTAAGCACTACAGGTCCCGCAGACTTAGTTGGAACAAGATATTATGAGGCCATGGCTTCTAAAACGACACTGCTTGTTTGTAATAGATTTGATAGAGTTTACGATAATATTTTAGAAGAAGATAAACATTGTATTATGTTTGGCTCCTTGGAAGAGTTAGAGGACAAGATTAGACACTATCTCAAACATGACAGCGAAAGAATGAAAATTGTAAACAATGCTTATGAACTTATAAATAAAAAACACACATGGAATCACAGAGGAGAGTTTATGATCTCAAAGCTTAAAGAGAGGGTAAAATAAAATGCCAAAGCACAATGCAGCAATTTATTTATTATCTTCTAGAAAAAATGATCTCTATAGATGTCTAGAACACTTACACAAAAATTGGAACTATAAGCATGGATATCCCATCTATGTTAATCATTTTGATGATATTTATGATGAAGAGTTTATAGATAATATTAGGACAAACATATCAAAAGATATTCATTTTGAGCAAATATTATATGAAATTCCCAAACATATTCCAGAATCAGAATTGTTTTATAATAGAAAATATCTACAATATGTAAGAAACTCTTTTCCACCTACAAGAATTGGATATTTGCACATGGAACACTATGTTTGCAATATTCACAACTATGGAAAAAAAGGGTGTTTGTCAAAAGAGTTAAATAAATTCGATTATCTAATGAGAATTGATGACGATTCATGGTTTAAATCGCCCATTGAAGAAGATCTATTTGACTATGTGCAGGACATGCCAATAGCGACCGCTTTTACTTGGAATCACTGTGGGCAAGGTCACTTGGATACAAGAGAAAATTTGTGGAATTTTTATTTATCTTATCTACAAAAAAACAATGTATCGGCAGAGGACATAAAAGATCCAAGATTAAAAGAAGCAGTAACAAACGCCAACGAGATGAAAATGCACGTCTTACCGTGGACATGTGGCAATTTAAACATTTACAATATGAAAATGTTGATTGAGGCTGGTTTGGATGATTGGATTTTAGAAGTCAATAAATTTGGTGGAACATACAAACATAGATGGGGGGATTTAGAAGTTTTAGGGCTGTTTGCCTATACCAATTTTAAAGAATCGGTTTATAATTTAAAACTCAGGGAAGCTGGCTTGTATGAGCCAAAATTGCCTAGTAGTGGATATGCCCCCTCTACACTAAAAAAATCAAACAATGAACGATAAAACATTTATAACATATCTTTGCAACGATCTCTTTATCCACGGCGCGATTGCTTTAATAAATTCATTAAAGCTCAACAAGACTGAGTATCAAGTCAGTTGTATGGTGACTGAAGAGGTCACTCTATCCGGTCGTGAAACCCTCACAAATGCTGGGTTTGTGTTAGTTGATATTGAAAAGATAAATGCTACACGCACAGATGGTATTAAAGACAGGTATAAAGAGAATAGCTGGATGATGTTTACCAAGTTAAATTTGGTGAGATTAACTCAGTTTAGCAAGGTTGTGTTCTTAGATGCCGACTGTCTTGCTATCAAGAACGTTGACGACATGTTTGATTTTCCATCCATCTCAGCGGTTCGCGATGTAGGGTATGGAGGTCTTTCAGCGGGTGTTCTTGTTATCGAACCAGACCAAGGCTTGTTCGATGATATGATGGAGAACTTAAATAACGAAAGTTATGACAATACTTACAGTGACCAGAGTTTTTTCAACTGGTACACAACCAAAAACAATATTTGGAATGAGATACCGATAAACTACAATGTCCTGCAAAAGAGGGTGCCATTTCAAGCCGGTGTAAAAATTTATCACTACAATGGTCAAAAGCCTTGGATAACTGATACAAACAACTTATGCCACTGGCAACAAGGCAAAAATCAAATATACGACATGTGGCAATTTTTCTATAACATGGGAGACAAAAAGTGAAAAGAATTTTAGTATGTGGAGCCGGCGGATTTATCGGCGGCGCAATGATGAAAAGACTAAAGAGTGAGGGTCACTGGGTCCGAGCCGTCGATCTGAAAGAGCACGAATTTTTTGATGGCTACGAGGTGGCAGATGAATTTGTGGTTGGTGATCTACGAGACCCGCTAGTTTGTGATAAGGTAGTAACAGAAGACCTGGATGAAATTTACCAATTTGCCGCCGATATGGGTGGTGCTGGCTTTGTTTTTACGGGAGAAAACGACGCAGACATCATGCACAACTCGGCTATGATTAACCTCAATATTGCGGAGCAGTGTGTGAAGAAGGGAGTAAATAAAATTTTCTACTCCTCCTCCGCGTGCATGTACCCAGAACACAATCAGCTAGACCCTGATAACCCAAATTGCAAAGAGGACTCCGCATACCCCGCCAACCCAGACTCAGAGTACGGCTGGGAAAAATTATTCTCAGAGCGTCTATGGTTCGCTTTTGCTAGAAACTACGGTCTAGACGTTAAGGTTGCTCGCTACCACAATATCTTTGGTCCTGAAGGGACTTGGGATGGTGGACGAGAGAAAGCCCCTGCCGCTTTTTGTCGTAAAGCAGCCATGGCGAAAGATGGAGAAAAAATAGAGGTTTGGGGCGATGGCAAACAAACACGCTCTTTTCTTTACATTGATGAGTGTATTGAGGCAACCCGCAGATTAATGGACAGTTCAGACTTTAGCGGACCTGTAAATATCGGTTCGGAAGAGATGATTGCTATTAATGATTTTGCTCAAATGACTATTCAAATTTCTGGAAAAGATGTTGCAATGAACAACATACAGGGGCAAGAATTTTTAGAAAAATATGGTTTCCCGTGTCCTGTTGGGGTAAAGGGAAGAAATAGCGATAACGAACTTATCCGTGAAAAGCTAATGTGGAATTACGAGCAGCCACTTATAGATGGTATGAAGAAAACCTACAAGTGGATTAGCAAGCAGATAGAGGAAAGCAAGTGAGAGTTTTAGTCTGTGGTCGTGGTGCATCTTTAACCAACATCGATATTGAAGAGTTAAACGTTGATTTTGATTACGTTTTTTTAGTAAACGAATTTAACGACTTTATTCGTATGAGTGGTAGGCTGCGAAAATTTTTAGAGGGAAAAAAGGTAATACAACAGGTTAACATATGCCAAACAGGTGTAGACAATTACCTTTTAGAGACCCTTGACGTTGAAAAAATTTACATTTCTAGACTAGAGCCAAACGGCTCTCACAACTGGTGGCGACAAGGGAGAATATCCCCAGCGATAGCAAACTTAGATGTAAAGTCTGGATATCAGTCAAATGAGCTAGAGCCATACATGGAGGCAGTAGAAAACTCATCCGATGTAGCTATTTTAAATGCAATTATTAAATACGGAGCTACTGAAGTTTACACAATCGGTATTGATTTTTACGAATCACAGTACTTTCTTGGGATGAATGAATCAGATTTTCACAAAACCTCAACCGATCCGGTAAAAAATAAAATAAAGAACTCACATACTAAAATTATATCTAAATTTCCAGATGTCTCTTTTACATATGTAACAACCGCAAGTTTTAATCCAGGGCTTCCTAATTTTGAACTCGTAAGAGTGGGAGAGTAAGATGGGAAAAAAGGCTATTTTTATAACAGTGCGTTGCTCTTCAACGCGCCTCCCAAATAAGGCTTACTTGGAAATTAATAACAAAAAGACGATAGAGTATGTAATTTATCAAGCAAAAAAATCAAAACTAGCCGATTTAATTATTTTGTGTACTACTACGCAACAAGAAGATGATGCTCTTTGTGAAATAGCTAAAAAAAATGGAATAAAGTGCTTTAGAGGGAGTGTAACCGATAAGCTTGAACGTTGGCTAGCCGCCGCAAGATCTTACAACGTTGATTTCTTTGTTACCGCAGACGGCGATGATCTTTTTTGTAGTGCCGAACTGATTGATTTGGCTTTTGAGCAACAAATCCGCAATAAATCAGAATTTATTGAATCAGATGAGGTTGTCTGCGGATCATTCACTTACGGTATCGGTATAAGCGCCTTAACAAAAGCTTGCGAGATAAAACAGACTGATGATACAGAAATGATGTGGGTTTATTTTACCAATACGAATATCTGTACAGTAGAAAAACTAGAGAACGTACCTGAAGTGTACAAAAGAAAAGATATCAGAATGACCTTGGATTACAAAGAAGATTACAATTTCTTTTTAAATGTGGTACAATATTTTGGTGATAAGGAATTCACAACAAGAGACGTTTTAAGATATCTTGATGAAAATGAAGAGGTTAAAGAAATAAACTTCTTTCTAGAAGATGCGTGGCGTCAAAACCAAATAAACAAAACTAACTTAGCGATAAGATGAAACAAAACCCCACAAAGTATCAAGGCAACGAACTAGAGTATATTAAAAAGGTTCTCAATTCAGAAAACTGGTCATCCACCGCAGGCAACTGGAACCAAGTTCTAGAACAAGAAATGTGCAGAGTGTTTGGTACAAAATACGCTGTAGCGTTTAATTCTGGCACATCTACTCTTCACGCCGCATTAGAGTCTTGTGGTGTCGGTGAGGGTGATGAAGTTATCTCCCCCGCGTTAACTGTTATTATGAACACCACCGCGACAATACACGCAAACGCTGTTCCTGTTTACGCAGACATAGACCCAGACACATTTACTCTTGACCCCAAAGATGTTGAGAGGAAAATCACACCAAAAACAAAAGCAATAATGGCTGTCTCTATCTATGGCTTGCCTTGTGATATGAACCCAATTAATGAACTAGCTAAGAAACACAATTTGGCTGTCATTGAAGACAACGCACAATGTTTTTTGAGCAAGTACAAGGGTAAAAAAACTGGCACTATCGGCAATATTGCGAGTTACAGTTTTGAAAATACAAAGCACATCTCTTGTGGCGAAGGTGGTATGATTATCACAGATGACGAACATCTCGCAATGATGTGTCGAAAAATTGGTGGCCATGGATTTAAAAATTTGAGAGCAGAAGAGGGTAGAGTAAGACTTAGACAGGAGACTTTTCAAAACCCAAATTACAAAAGACATGATGTGCTTGGGTGGAATTACAGACTGTCTGAATTTAATGCAGCTATCGCTCTCGCTCAACTAGAAAGGCACGAATATTTGGTTGACTTACGTGTAGAATCTGCTAAAATATTCATGGACGAAATGGCAGAGGTTTCATACCTAATGCCACAAGTAACGCCAGAGGGTTATGAAAACTCTTATTACGCTCTTGGTGTCAAATACGAGGGCGACGAAGTGATGGGAGTTTCTTGGCAAGACTTTAGAAGAAAATACATAGAGCTTGGCGGCGATGGAGTATATGGAGCATGGTCGATTCCTTACTTGGAACCCTTGGTTATTAACAATCAATATGCTTACAGAAACCCCGCACAATACAAGGGCCTGAGCTACCCACTGGGCACTTGTCCAGTTGCCGAAAGAGTTCAACCAAAATTGATGCAGTTTAAAACAAACTACAGAGACCTAGAACTAGCAAAAACAAAAGCATTGGCTTTGAGAAAGACCATCGAGTATTTTAAATGAAAATTATCATAACAGGTTCTAAGGGCTTGATAGGCTCTGTTTTAACAAAAATGCTAACAGAGCATGGTCACACCTGTTATGAGTTGGACCTGTCTCTTGGGCATGATTTATCTAATGAAGAATTTGTTATAGACTTCTTTAAAAACAATAAAGCAGATGCGCTTATTAATCTTTTTGCTTTAAATCACCATGTTGATGACCAAGGTACAAAACAAAGTCTTTTTGATATATCTCTTGATTCGTTCGATGATTATTTAAAAACAAACTTAACTAGTCTGTTTAGTGTTTGCCGTGAATTCGCCAGAAATAATAATAACGGCAGTATCGTTAATTTTTCTTCAACCTATGGAGTGGTGTCACCTCATAGCGACATGTACGATGGGTCGGAAAAGCACATAGGTTATAGTGTTTCTAAAGCAGGAGTGATTATGTTATCAAAACATCTTGCTACGCATCTAGCTCCAAAAATAAGAGTTAATACCATCATTCCCGGTGGAGTATTACATAAACAACCAAACGAATTTGTGATAAAATATTCTTCAAGAACTCCTTTAAAAAGGATGATGAATCCAGAGGAATTGTTTGGAATAGTGAAATATTTGATTAGCGAAGAATCAAATTATACAACAGGTGCGGAGATAAAAATAGATGGAGGATGGACAGCGTGGTAGATTTTAAAAATTTAAACAAACCTTATTTTATTGGAGAAATTGGCATCAACCACAATGGTAGTTTGCAAATCGCCAAGAAACTTATTGATGCGGTCAGCGCTTGTAATTGGGACTGTGCCAAATTTCAAAAAAGAGACCCAGATATTTGTGTCCCAGAACATCAAAAATTAAAACTCCGCTCTACTCCTTGGGGAGAAATGTCTTACATTGATTATAAGCACCGTGTAGAGTTTGGAAAAACAAAATATGATCTAATTGATGAGTATTGTAATCAAAAGCCAATTGATTGGACAGCATCAGTGTGGGATTTAGAAAGTTTAAAGTTTTTAAATGATTATGATGTTCCTTTTATAAAAATACCCTCGGCTATGATGACAAACGATGAGTTGTTAATAGAGACGGCAAAGTGTGACAAGACAATACTCATGTCCACTGGAATGTCTAATTTATCAGAGGTAGATCATGCAGTCAACTTGGTCCTTAAGCACAATAATGATTTAGTCTTAATGCACACAAATTCAAGCTATCCAACACCAATTGACGAACTAAATTTATCTATGATTCCATTTTTAAAAGAAAGATACGGCTGCGTAGTGGGATACTCTGGACATGAACAGGATTTAGAGCCAACTGTTATTGCTGCTGCAATGGGAGCGACGGTAATAGAGCGCCACATTACAATTTCTCACAACATGTGGGGAACAGACCAAAAATCAAGCCTTGAAGTTCATGCAATGGATATGTTGCGAAAGAGAACAAGAAATGTTAGTCGTATGTTGGGAGTTCCAAACAAGGTTGTTACAGACAGTGAAGTAAAAATTAGAAAAAAACTAAGAGGGGGTTAATTTTATACATGGATTGCTATCTTTGTAACAGTGCATCACATAAAAAAATATCAAAATCTGTACGAGATATTTCTAATGTTTCTGTTTTGCGTTGTAATAATTGTGGATTAGTCTATCTGAGTAGTTTTGATCATATCGATAATAATTTTTACGAAAACTCTAGCATGAGGAATTCAAAGCAGTCAATAGATCAGTGGCGCAAGGAAACGCTATCAGATGATAAGAGAAGATATGATTACCTTAAGAATGTTCTCGCCGGAAAAAATGTATTAGACTTTGGAGCAGGAAACGGAGGTTTTTTAAGCTTAACTAAAGAGGTTACCAATACTGTGACCGCAGTAGAGCTAGATAAGCAATCTAATGAATATTTTGAAAAACATCAGATTTCTCACTATAAAACACTTAATGAAATTGGTGAATTAAGAAAATTTGATGTCATAACTGCCTTTCATGTAATTGAGCATTTAAAAGATCCGGTACAATTTTTGAGTACCATTTCAAAATTTCTTGCAAAAGGTGGTTCGATCTATTTAGAGTTCCCAAATTCAGATGATGCTCTTTTATCTTTGTACAACTGTGAAAAGTTTGCAAATTTTACTTACTGGGGTTGTCATTTGATGCTTTTTAATGAAAATACGATAAAACAAATTATAGAAAAAGCTAATTTATTGTGTCATGATATTAAACAAGTCCAGAGGTACCCTTTATCAAATCATCTCTATTGGTTGTCTTGTGGTCTTCCCGGGGGTCATCATAAATGGTCATTTATAAATGATAAAAAAATTAATAAAGAATACGAAAAAACTTTATCAAAAGAAAAAATTTGTGATACAATATTAGTTGAGGTGAAAAGTGAAGATAATAGTAGATATTGATGAAACTATTTGTGTAACTCCCGATAGTAGAGACTACACTAAATCAGTTCAAATGAAAGATAGGATAGAGAAAATAAACAAACTATATGATGAGGGTAATACAATTGTATATTGGACTGCTCGCGGCACAGGTTCAGGATTAGACTGGAGGGAAGTAACAGAAGGACAATTAGCTTCTTGGGGTGCTAAACACCACGAGCTTCACCTGCGCAAGCCAATATATGATTTATTTATATGCGATAAGGCTATTAATTCTAATTCATATTTTAACAAAGAGAGGACCAATAATGAGTAGATGTTTGGTGACAGGACATAAAGGTTACATAGGTGCTAAACTTTATAAAGAACTTATAAATGAAGGGCATGAAGTGCTGGGTATAGATTTACAAGATGGACACGATATTAATCAAGACCTTCATGAAGGCTTGGATGGAAAGTCTTTTCACCCGCTTTATTTTAATTTTAAGCCAGAATTTATTTTCCACTTGGCATACATACCGAGAGTGGCATACAGCATTGACAACCCGGTTGAGACGACAAAAAATAACATTCTATGTACTACAAATGTTTTAAATTTTGCGAAAGCTGTTAAGGCCAAAAGGGTAATTTTCTCTAGTTCATCGTCTGTTGTGGGCGATGGCGATGGCCCGGTTAGCCCGTATGCCCTACAGAAGCTTTATGATGAAATGCAGTGTCGTCTTTGGTCTAAAATATACGGATTGGACACAGTGTCCCTTAGATATTTCAATGTTTATTCAGAGGACCAACAAGCAAAAACGGCTTATGCTACTGCTATTGCGAACTGGATGCACCATATAAGAAAAAACAAGACTCCATTTTTAAATGGTGATGGTGAAAACAGAAGAGACATGTTGCATGTTAACGATGCAGTTTCAGCAAACATCTTTGCAATGGACTATGAAGGAGTTTTTCGTGGCTCTATTTACGATGTGGGGACTGGAAATAATATTTCTTTGAACGAGGTGATAGAGATTATTCATAAGCATTTCCCACATGCTGTAGAGTTTGAAAGACGGCCACCAAGGCAAGGTGATGTATTGTTAACAAGAGCCAACACCGCTCCATTAAAAAATCTTGGGTGGGAAGCCTCTATTACAATTGTTGATGGGATTAATAGCTGTTTCAAGGAATTGCAAGAATTTAAGAGCGGCAAGGGCCGCTCAAAATTAAGAAATGCAGCATACTAGTATAAAAAAAAGGAGAAAAAATGAAATTATCAGATCAAGCACTAGGAGCCGTTATGATGGCTCTACAAAAATCACTACTGGAGCAATCAGACATTGTTCCAGTTTTAAAGGGGCTTAATTTTGTCTGTGCAGACGAGGAAGAATTGGTGGTTAAGAATCCGCCACTTGTTAAAATTGACACAGATGGGCACATGATTTTAAATGATGGCGATGAAGAAAATAGTTGAAAAACCTTGGGGCTATGAGGAAATCATAGTTCATACTGACAAATACGTCATG
>Ga0208299_1001467_pt1 | contig 17565 bp, 13 predicted proteins | sample 15_taG_FD_184089 | JGI IMG/M metagenome (GOLD analysis project Ga0208299, IMG submission 184089) | Marine viral communities from the Subarctic Pacific Ocean - 15_ETSP_OMZ_AT15312 metaG (SPAdes) (version 2) | ecosystem: Environmental > Aquatic > Marine > Oceanic | place: Pacific Ocean | collected...
ACTCTACTTATACGTTTGTATACCCATAAATTACCCATAAAACAGCTTAAAAACACCTTTAAAACAACCATAAAAAACCGACCGATGCCTACGAATTGGTAGGATACTTTTCTTATTTTTTATCCCTTATATGTGATTATTACATATTTAAAAATAAATGACAAGATCACGACAGCAGATAAGGGTAAATCTGAAAGTTCAAGTGGCAAAGTGTACTATAAAAAGGAAAAAACTGGACAGGTGTCCAGAAAAAGCCGGAAAAAACACCAATAAATGTAGTAAAAATACATTTACTGGAGTAAAATGGCAGAGGTAGTGCCAGAAATGGTCTAAAAACGGCAGTAAGTGGAGCAAGTTTATAACCTCTAATAAAGGTTATATAACCTCGAATCGAGGTGGTTATTTCCCTAATTTACTCACATTTAGCATTTTTTCAAAAGACCTTCCTCCGGCATATGTACCTAAGAAAATCTTTGCTAATTCGTAAAGTTCGGGTTTGGGATGTGCTAGATCAAATGCTGCTAGGACTATTATTCCAACCAAGAGTATAGAACATAATGGTCGCCATGTTGCGGTGATCCAGTGCTTGGAACTCGATTCTGCAATTGAGATTTGAGCTTTCGTTTCCAAGACCTTTGACTCAAATTTGAGTAGTTCTTGTTGAGCTTTCGCTTGAGTTTTTGCAAGCTCATTCCTGAGCTTTCCTCTTTCTTCTTCTGACACATGGATTTCATCTATAATCTCCGCTGCAGGTTTAAATATATCTGTTATAAAGCTTAATATACTCATACTAATCTCTTTGAGGGGCGTAATTTCCACCCCATTTATCTAATATAGGTTTTCTTCTTTCTTCTAGATATTCTAATACAGATATATTTTTAAAATAATTTGTATTTGATTCGCTATGAATTTCTTCTTTAGTTTTTCGTAATTCATTTGAAACTGCTTTACCTAAATTAGATGCTTCATGTTTCTCTAATTTATATAATTTTTCTTCACCTACTATTTTACTTTTAATAGGTTTTCCAAAAAGTTGGGAGGATAAATTTTCTACTATTTGAGATTTTTCAGTATCTACTTCAAGTTTAATTTCTCTAACTAAGTTATTTAATCTATCACTATTATTACTAGATAATTTTGGAAAAGAAGTTGATAAAAAACGTACAGAATTAGCTTTAGGATATTTTTCTGTGCTCAAATGGATATGATTATGTTCTATTAACATATCTTTAAAACCTGCTTGTTTAGAATCTGTATATATTCTTTTCATTAACTTTTTTAAGTTATTATAATTATCTCCTCTATATTCTCCTTTGCTATTTGCTTTAAAAGCTTTTTTAACAAGTTCTTCAAACTTCCATTTACCATTTTTATTTTTTCCTTCATATCCGGGAATTCTAATATCCAAAGCATTAGATTCTTCATTTAGAGTATGATCTGAAGTTTCTTTAAACCAAGATTTATCACCATACTCTTTTGGACCTCTATATCCACTGGCTATAGATGTCTTAGGATTTATATCTATTAGGTTTTCTGCGGCAAATTGAGCTTGTAGAGTAAGACCTTCTATACCTATATTATTTTTACCTGCGCCTCTAGACTTTTCTTTAATTTTCTGTATTCTTTTTTGTCTATCAGGATAATTTCCGCCCTCTTCCGGATTAAGTACACCCATCTTACACTCCCTTTGTTTTAAGGTAGAAGTAAATACAGGCTGCAGCACCAGACACAATAAAAGTAATGAACTTATAATTATTTTTAAAAAAGTGTACCACGTAAAGCGGTTTAATATCTGTTTCAATATCTCCAATTTTATCCTCCAATATATCAGTTCTCTTTATATGATACTTTAAATCGGCTTCCATACGAATCTGACTTTCTCTAATTGTTTTAACATCTTTTTTTAATTCTTCCATATTTAAATTCTCATCCCCCGATATTTTGATAATGATCTTCTATTTTGTACAGGGTTAGTATTTGTCAAACTAGCAGCACTTTTATTATTTGTAGCAGTAGCAGCAGCTTTCTTAATATCATCTTCTGGAGTAACTTCTGGAGTAACTTCTGGAGTAACTTCTGGAGTAACTTCTGGAGTAACTTCTGGAGTAACTTCTGGAGTAACTTCTGGAGTAACTTCTGGAGTAGCTTCTGGAGTAGCTTCTGGAGTAGCTTCTGGAGTAGCTTCTGGAGTAACTTCTGGAGTAGCTTCTGGAGTAGCTTCTGGAGTAACTTCTGGAGTAACTTCTGGAGTAACTTCTGGAGTAACTTCTGGAGTCACATCTTCTGTATTTTCTGTAGTAGTTGTTTCTAAAGCAGTTTGTGTAATTGCAGGAAGTGACTTAGTATTACTTACCTTAGTTTGTCTTTGAAAACCAAATCCTTGAGAAGTTATTTCTTTTAAAGCATCTTCCTTGGTTTTAGTTTCTGTTGTATTATTATTATTACCATCATTACCATCACCAAAAGGATAAAAATGTTTATTACCAACTTTTGGAGTAATTGCTGTAGTAGTCTCTGTAGTAGTCTCTGGAGTAGTCTCTGTAGTAGTCTCTGGAGTAGTTGCTGTAGTAGTCTCTGGAGTAGTTGCTGTAGTAGTCTCTGGAGTAGTTGCTGTAGTTACTGTAGTAGCAGTTGTGTTAGGATCTGTAGTATCTACGGTAGTGTTTGTATTTATTCCAACACCTACACCAGTTCCATCAGTTCCAGTATCTGTTCCAGTATCTGTTCCACCAGTTCCTACACCAGTTCCAGTATCTGTTCCAGTATCGACAATTATAGTACCTAATAGTCCTGTTCCAGTTCCATCTCCTGCTCCATCTCCTTCTCCATCTCCTTCTCCATCTCCTGCTCCATCTCCTCCAATTGTATTTTCGGGTACTGTAGATAAATCAGTACCAGTTCCTATAGTAGTATCTGTGTTTTGACTACTTGTTAAATTATTATCTGCACCAATTCTAAAATCATCTGATATATCAACTACCCCTCCACCAGAAGCAAAGTCGTCTCCATCCGTCAACATATCAGTATTATGCATACCATTGATGATACGATTGTCATTATGTACCACCTTTTCCTTATGAGATATGTCTCCTATAGCTTTTGTTGAATCTTTTTTAAAGAATTGATCTTTATTTTCTCCTGTCCATTGACCTTCATTATATCCTTGACCTTCAAGCCACTTTTTATAAAAATCATATTGTTCTTCGACATATTGGGTATTACCAATACCTTCTGGACCGCTACCAAATAGACCTACTTCCTTTAAATTTCTATCATCATATTTCTGCCATCCCTGTTCATTTATTACGCTACCATATAATTGATCAGCATCTACTACAAACATCGCTTTATCATAAAGACTCATCTTACCCGGATCATACTCTTCCTCATCTGTAGTCTCTACTTCTTCTTCTTCTTCTATTTCGGGGGGAGTATTATCTTTTTCCCATTGCTCTAAAAAAGCTTCAGGATCTTTTATATATTCTTCTTGTTGCTCTGAGGTTAAATATTCATAATCCAAACTTTTAGGATTTAGCTTTTTATAAGTAGCTAATTCGGGTACATCTTTATCTAATTTAAAATCAGGGTGTTCTTTTTTAAAATCCTCTTGATCAAAAGCTTCTTCAAAACCTTCTATTTCTCCAAATTGATTAATTAAATCTCTAACAAAACCTGCTCCTTGACTCTCACCTGTTCTGATACGACCCCAATCTAATTCAAAATCTAAATGCTCCTGATTTAATTCAAACCATTTTTTAATATCACTGAGAGTTCCCTCAGATATACCATCATCATCATTTTTAATACCAGTAATAAGATTACTTAAAGATTTCCCATTTACTTTCTTACCAAAATCAAGCATATGATGTTGCCCATGCATTCGGTTTTTACTAGGATTGCTGTATCCTGACGTTGTATGAGTTTCATTATGAAACAGATCCCAAGATAAACCCCCTATACCTGTAAGCTGATCACTAAAAGTTTTACTTGTACCTTTAGTTTTTTCCCCTCTACTGTTTACATAAGTAGTATCATCCTTATAATATATATCCTCACCTGAGTTTAAAATCCCTTTATGAAAAAAATCATAAAGAGTTTGTCCATCTAATTTAGACCCATATTGTTCAACTAATTGATCTTCGGTATCTTCATTCCAATAAAAAGGTAGATCATTGTCCCTTACAAAGGATTCTGTTTCAGTAAGATATTTACTTACTCCGGGTTTTTTTATCCTAGTTCCGGGTTTCATATCTTTGTACACGTATTCTTCACTATTAGGATTTAAATATTTATTATAATTATCTAAGTTACTTTTAGCCGCTTCTGCCTTTTCTATGTTTTCTTCAGTTAAGTTATCAGGACCATTCCAACTTAACATCCAAGATTCACCTCCCTGTACTAGTTTTTCCTTATCTCTACTATAATTGTGATTTTTTCTTCCCTTTGGGTCCTCCCTATTAAATTCATATCTAAATGTATCATATATATACTTGTTTAAACCAGTTAGATCTCTATCCTCCATAAAATCTACAGCTTTATCGTATATTACTTTCCATTCATCGTTAGTTCTATTTTTATTGTATCTCCAAATTGTTTCTTTTGTTCCGGGTCTTGGTGCTTTTAGTGAATCTATCCTCTTTTGCCATACATCATCAATATTTTTTAATATTTGATTATTATGCTTGTCCTCGAGTTCTTTTAATACATTTTCATCAAATCTATCATATTTGGTTGCACCAGAAGACAAGTCTCCTACATTATAGTCACCTGCAAGATTAGCTTTAGTTATTTTTTGAGTATCTGCTAGATCCATTTTTTCTTTATGAGTAGCATATTCTTCTTCTTGTCTTTTAATTTTATTAAAAAAACCTTCTTCATTACTGCCTTCAGGAGTTATGTAAGTCTTAGGTCTGTCATACTTATAAGGTTCATGCCTACCTGTGCGACTCTTACCCTCTGGGTAATTATTACGTACCATAGGACTAACACTTGTGAAGTATCTGTCATCAACATTTTTTATTATTTGCTTATTATAACCTTTTCCATAATTAAATTGGAATTCTCCCCCTTCGTTATCTGGATGACTATAGCTTAGATACATAATTCCCATATGTTCTGACCCAAATAGGTCTTTTCCATATATCTGTTTTTCAGCAAAATTTCTTGTATCAAAACCTCCTGAACTAGTAAAAGCACTATCATCTACACGAACATTGAATTCTAAACTGCCATCCCAATCTGCCCCTGCTTGACTACTAATCTGAGCACGACCCTGAGCATCTATCCAATTATGACCGAACCCATGCCTACCTTTCCCAGAAAAATCTTCTGTAAATTCTTGATTATCTTTCACTATATTGGGATCTTTAAATAGATTCTCAGCTATTTTTGTCCTCATGTAATGTTGTTCAAAATCATTTGCTCTTTTAAACAATAAAGGATTATCACCATATCTTTCTTCAATTACAGCTTCTAATTCTTTATCTTCATATAGACCTAAGAAAGCCATAGCTCCATCTACATCGGGATTCATTTTAGTTAAGTCTAAAGATAAAGTACCTTCTTTACCAAATCTATAAGCAGATAGATTTAAAGAAGTAGGTGTATTATAAGCATCCCATGTAGCTTCTATATTCCACTCATCGCCTAGCTTACCATCTAATTCTTTCCAGAGTTGGTCTAAAGCAGCATCCGACCATGTATCATCATCTTTCCAAGATTCTTTATCTCTCTTTAATTGCTCAGGAGCACTATTGAAAAAATCTGCATCAGCTTTTTCTTGCAGCCTCTCCTTCTCTCGTCTATCTTCTTTTTCTTTTGCTTTTGCTGCCTGTCTCTCATAATACGCATCCCATTCCGGACCAGTTTGATTAGAGAAATCATTATAAACTCTGGGATGTTTCTCCAATATTTTTTCTATTGGATTAGTGTATTGCACTCTCCAATCTCTTGTGCCTTCTTTCTCATTACTAGTACCTATACCATTCTTTATATCATCATAAGATATCTTAGAGCTTGAAGGAGTCGAAGGGTTTACAGATGTTCCGGTATGTACAGTATGTTGAACTTCGCCTGTATCAGAGTCCATTCCAAAAGATTTATCTATTCTATGCCAATTAAAGTCTTTTAACAACTCATCGGCAGATACTCCGGGACCTATCTTACCATCGTCTATTTGATGAGTAAGGAATTCTTTTGCCCAATTAAAGATTATATTAATTTGACCGGGTGTATACCCTTTATCTTCTAAAATATTATATCTTACAGCCTTATCCGCTTCGGACATTTCCCATGCTATTGTATCAGTCATTAATAATCCTTATTACGTTGATTACCATGTCTCTCTCTAGTATTTGGATATAATAAATAAGGCAATCGAATAGGCTGATCTGCCTCAAAAAACGCTTGAGGTATATTACTTGTAGCATCGAAATCCAATTGTAATTTTCGCCTTGAAGATAAAGAAGGATTTCTTTTAATCCAACTATTCACTACATTCTTATCATCTTCTGTGACAGCTTTACCATTCCAACCAACTCCTCCTTGAACCCAAGGTAAGCCTTTTCCGACAAGTGATCCCATAATGGCACTTACTTTGTCCTTATCTCTACCTTCTATTGCACTTTGTAATTGAGCTGCTAATTGAGGATTATCCATACCTATCATATTATATACATCATACTTTCTTCTAACTACATCTTCTACAGTTCTTTGTAAAGGTTTATCTTCAAAAGAGAAATAAGAATCAGCTTCACCCAATGCTTTACCTAAAGCCGGGGAAGATATTGCTGCTCGAGCAAATATTCTTTCAGCCATAGAAGTATACTTTTCGGGATGTTGAGCTAATCTTGCTGATAGTCTTTTTAGACCTACAGCTAAAGTAGCCGGAGCTGTAGTAGATCCGAGAAATTGATTTACGGCTACTGCTAATGCACCTGCTGATAAAGTTGTCATTCCTGCTGTTTTAGCAGCGGCACTAACAAATAATCCTCGAGATTGCAATGTTGTCTTTAAAGCTCCCATTACACCTGAATCCATAGTATCTATTTTATCTTTCAAAAACATTTCCGCATTATCCATATCTGCAAACTTTGTTTTAGCTTGTCTAAATTGTACTACAGATGGTTCAGGTAAATTAGATGATTCTACAGTTTCATTTATTATATCTGCAAAATCCCCTAGCATTTTTTTCTTATAATGATCTATATTAGATACAGAAGTATCCTTAACTATACCTTTAGTACTTTTTAAATAATTGGCTACATCTGTTTTTAAATTATGTACATCTAGTAAACCCCAAGGTTCCTGATCTACAAAAGATTTATTTGTATTAATAATATGTTCTGCATTATTGTATGATACATTATGTGTTTCTTTTTTAAAGGTATTTTGTAGATAACTTTGTAACTTTTTACCTAGATCTTGAGTCATTTGATCTTTAGAATCTGCTAAAGGAATTACATATTTAGCCATAAATCTATTATATAACTTACCTGTATCTAGATTTTTTCCTAAAGCTTGATCTACACCTTGTAATACATTTCCTATTCTTTTACCATATTCCTGTCTTTGGTATGATACCTTTTGTAAAGTCTCTTCAAAAGTTTGATTCATTTTTAATAAAGGTTCTTTTATAATTTTTCCTGTAGCATCAACTTTACTAACGACTTCATTGGACATACTCTCTGCCCATTCATCTATTCCTCTATCCCCTAATTGTTTTGAATGTAGTCTTCTTGTAGATTTATCTGCTATTCCAAAAGCATCTTTAACACCATTAGCATGTAAACTCCTTGTCTTTTTTGTTAGACCTGTTAAAGTCTTACCTACAACCTTTCCTACTGTATGACCACCAGCTCCGAAAGCCATTCCGGTAGCCGCATCCTTTAATGTACCTTCTCTACTTCTAAGATAACCTGACATAGCTCCTAATGCAGTTGCAGCATAAGCTCCTCCTGCAGAATAACCTAAAGCCATTTCTCCCAATGTATCTGCTACACCAAAAGACCAAGGATTTTCTTTTTCTGCTTGATCTATTGCTTTTTGAGCATCAGCTAAATGACTCCAATAACTCATTCCCCAATCACCTAAAGATCCGGGTAATCCTTTTGCTACTTCAGCAGTAGCGTTAATTCCAGCTAGTATTTCATCCCCACCTCCACCAGTTAACCCATGTAGAGCACCTGCTGCAACAGATCCTGATTTACTAAAAATACTTTCTGCTTCATCTTTTTGCAAACCTTGTAATTTAGCATGTAAATCCCTATACTTTTTTAAAGCTGCTTGCTTCTCTTCTGCAGGACCTTCTAGACCAAATTTTTGTTCTAAAAAAGCAACATCTTGATTATCTAAGTTTTCTACTCCGGGTCCTTCTCCTTCGTACTTATTATTAAGATATTCCATTTCTATACCTGTAAAATTTTCTTCAGCCATTTTTACCTCTGCTTACTTTTTTTTAACTTAAAATATAAATCTCTTTGTTGTTCTTCTGTCATATTTTTAAATTTTTCTGGGATTTTTACAGGACCTGCCTTTTTAATACCAAATGTAGCAGCCTCATTTAATTCCCATTCTACAGGTATTTTACCTTGGTATTTTTTAGCCATTCCTAGATTTCTATTTATAATCATTTTTAATCGTCTTTTAAATTCTTTATTCTTTTCTTTAAATACTTCATTAGAATCATTAATATGAGGCATAGTTTCAGCTAACCACTTTCTCTCATTATCTGTAGCTTGTGCTCCTGTTTGAGCTTTTGTGTATTTTGCTAATGCATCAATTGTATTAGATTTTAATTGTGTAAATGATTTTGGAGCAAATCCAAAAGGTTCTACAAAACTTTGAAGTCTTGAAGCAAAAGGTCCTAAATAGTTTTTATCTATTAATTCAGACATTCTATTAGATATATCTAGAGCAACATTTAGATTAGTAACAGTTTCTATCTGTGCATCAGATAATTTCATTTCTTTCTTTATTTTTCTATTATACTCTAAATTAAATCTATCTTCCCTTTTCCCCTGTTCTCCTGCTAGTCTTTTTTCTGTAATTTTTCTTTGACCTAATTCCTGATTTCTGAGATCTAAAGATTGTTTCTGATATTCAGTTAGACCACTTCCTTTCTGTTGGGATTCTATAAAGTCAGCAACACTTTTCTGTGCCTGTGCTCCTAATTGATAACCTGCTAAAGCACCTGCTCCACCTCCGGCTCCTGAAGAACCTCCTATAGCCATAGCTATAATTTTAGGTGACATAAAAGTAAGAGCATCTTTTAGATTATCCATTAAACCAAATCCAAACGTACCTTCCTTTTCAGCTTTCTTTAATATCTTATCATTACCTAAGTCTTTTTGTATTTGACTTACTTGTTCTTTTGTAGCCATACCTCCGGCTGCAAGTGAATCGGCTGCTTGTATAATTTCTTTTTTAACATTTTTATCTGTTCTCATAGCCGATGCTATAGATTGTATTGTTTTCATTTTAGCCGCATCTAAAGGATCAGTGTTTACATTAGGATCATTTATAGCTCTTGCATCTACTAGATCTTCTCCTATAATTTCACCTACACCGCTAGATACACTATTATGTACTACATCTTCATGTGTAGTTTCTTTTTTAAACTCTTCTTGATCTAAATCCTCCATAGATAATTTAGATGCAACTTTTGTTAAACTATTTAAATTTCCCAAACTCATAATTTATCCTTTATTTACCACTCATAATTAAAACTCATAATCAAAACTATTAGATGCACTGTAAGCTGCAGCACCTGCCATAGGTCCTCCGTAGAAAGTCGCTACTGCTCCTGCACCTACGTCTAGTACACTCTTCCACCAGTCTCTTTCTTCACCTTGTTGATTTTTTGCTTGTAATTGCGCTATATCATAATTTGCATTTAGTGTACCTACACCTCCTACATAATCCTTCCATGCTGTATTTTCTTGTAACATTAAATTATCTAGGTTTAAATCTTTTTGATGTAATCTATTTAAACTACTTTCTAGAAAACCTAATTCGGTTGCTTTCTGTGCTGCATTAATTTTGCCAAAAGTATTCCCCATAGCCATTCTTGTAGCTTCTTCCCTATCTTCGGCTTGGAAATCTTTCTGTAAGTACGATGAATATGAACTGGCATATTGATTTTGACCTTTCCTTTTTGCCTCGAAATTAGCCTTCATTAAATTTTCTTCAAATTGACCCATTCGACTAGCACCTGCACCATACACTTGATTATACATACTTTGGTTAACAGAACCTGTTTGGCTATTCATTGCTCCTAGCTTTCTTAACTGGGCTTGTGTTGCTCCCCTCATTTGTCGTCTAGCTGAAGCTCTATGTGCTGCAATCTTTTCTGAGTCATAGCCTTCTGCCATAGCAGCTTGGGTTCTTAATATATTTTTAATACCCGAATCTTCTAAATACCTTTTACCCTTTTTGACAACAGATTTAGACCAGTCATAACCTTCTGTAAAACTCTCTTTATAATCGTCTATTGCAGAAAAATCTAAAGCAGCATCTAATTTACTCTGAGCTTCCTCGGTGGTTTTCTCCAGTTTTTCATCTTTTTCTTTTAGATCTTTAATACTCTGGGTATGTTCTTTTTTTAGTTCTTCATCTACCTTATACTTTGGTGGCATAATATACTCCTATCTCATAAATATAACTGTTGCTTTAACAGCTCTATTACCATTATTCTTTAAAAATAACTTACGTGTAGTCCACGAAGTAGTTGATTTTGTTATTTGCCCCTCCCCCTCTTGACTTACTATTATATACTTAGAAGGGATAAAAAGCAACTTATTTTGTATTTTAATCTCAGATCTGGGCTTAATTTCAATTTTAGCCTCAAAAGACTCTGTATTGTCTAATAGATCTAACTTAGTTAAACCATTCTTTAACTCTAATATTAAGGATTGTAAGTTCTTGATTACACTAAATTTAAATATCATTCTTTTATCCCCACTTTGTAAGGTATGGCTATTTCTATTTCATAACCAGATAGAAGTACATTTTCAGAGTTATTTTCATTACTTAGGATTATTTTTAAAGCACTAGTTTTTTGGTTAAATAACTTAGTAGTTTTATAAGGTATTATTCCTTGACCCCATATGAAATTATTCCACTTACCTCCATCCCATCCTCCATAAATCTTTTCATCAAAAGGTATGGAAGATACAGATACGGTATTAGGTACAAAGTCTTTTTGTAATTCTAATTGTAGACTATATGTGTCTGTCTCGAAGTCATCTTTAACTTCGGCTGCATAAGTCTTTAATTTTATAAACTTCTTAAATAAAGAAGCTTCTCCCATAGCTTCCCAATGAGTTTCATATGAGAACTTTATAGGTTCTATATGATCATTATATGCTTGAGGAGATTTTTCAGATGCTAATCTATGTAAATAGAAATTACCATCCTTATTTCTAGATCTAAAATATAGATCGTTGTTATGTACAGTAATTCCTCCAGTTATATCTAAACCTTCCCATTCAATCCAAGCTAATCTATATGTATCATATATAAATGTTTTATTAGATATAGTAAGACCATCTTCTTCTTTAGGTATTTGAATTATATAAATATCTTCGTTTGCCCAATAAAATGCCAGAGACTTTTTTAGGTTATAGGATGAGTCTAGGGATAAGAATTCTGGAGATATGGCTACAGTTAGTTCTTCTGGTACATTAGCAGATACATCTCTTTGTGATTGGGTATCTGATTTACCAATAAAATAAATACCTTTATTTGTTAAAAAGAATACGGCTTCCATTACCTCTAATATAGCTTGATGCGCCTCGCCTCCAATCGCCCCTGAAGAGGATATTAAATCTTTACTAATGCTCCAATTAGATAACGTACCTGAGACAGCCCATACAGACTTCTTTTGAAATATATATAAAATACTACCCAAGGTTCCTAAACCTGTAATAACATCTCCAAATTTTCCTTCGGTCACTAGTCTAGTCACATTTCCTGCAGGAAGCATTTCTGGAGAATCTCGTTGCCCGGCACTAATTAATGTTGCATTAGGATCTTGTTCAAATCCTGAATATGCTAATACGTCTTGTATAGGTGTAATATATTTACATATAGGAGGAGGAGCAGGTATGAATCCAAGAGAAGTGTATCTATCAAAATCTCCTAGCCCACCTAAAGCTGTACTGGTCATTATATCTACATATGCAGTTTTATGAAGAACGTCATGGTTGTTTTTGGTAGTAGTATTGGCTAAAGGTATTATACAGTTTAATTCAAAGTATTCTGTTGTATCTATACCATCTCTTAAAATAGTTCTACGAGCAGTTCTATATATTTCTACCTGAGCAGTAGATAATAAAGCATCCTCTAAGACTGTTATACTAGTAAGAGTATCTGGAAGTATGGTACTATATTTCCAAGGAACGCCATTATAATCTTTTACAGAATCTTTATTAAATTCTATATACCAGTCTGAATTAACCTTTTCTATCTTACTAACTTCTGCATAAATAAAACCCTCTATACCGAACATTTCATCTGTACCATATTTATAATGTGCTCCGTTATTTCCATTTATTTGATCTGCCCAGAAGTATAATACATCTCCTACTATTAAATTAGTTAGGTCAATATCTTCGTTCACACTAAAAGTACCTGATCCAAACACATATGTTTGATCCCCACCGCTAGTAAGAGATACTATGTTGTATTCATTTTGATAAGGGCAACCGGGGATAAACATTTGGGTGTAAGCATATTTATCAGCATCTACTGTACCTTCAATTTTTAACCATCCGGGTTTAAATGCATTTTGATCACTTAAATCATCCCAGTAAATTAAAGAAGAATTTTCTTTAATATCACTATTAACTACATTATTCATTCTATCTTTATATCTATATCTAAAAGTATATAAGGTATTGTCAGGTTTATTATTTACTAGCCAAGTTCCCCCACTTATATCACAATCAGCAGGATCATCCCAAAAAGACCAAGTATGGCTTAAAGCATCGCATTCTTCTTTATTATGTCCTGTTACGGTACCAGAACTATCTGTACAATATCCTGTCGTACATACTCCGGCAAGTCCTCCTCCTTTATATATAGGAACAGGTCTATTTGGAGTTGAGCTAGTATTTCCTCCATAAAACCATGAATGAGCAGTTGTACTTCTTAACCCTGTTACGTCTTTTACGGCTGCATTGGGTTTGGAAGGTAAGGTTCGAGGGTTAGATAGACCTGCCCTATAGAATTTTCCCCCGTCATACTTTGCTAAATTATCTACACCATTTGCTATATATAGACAATTTCTAAAAACGGCTGTAGAAGCATTCTCACATTGAGTATCTTTCCATTCGGTTCCGGTAAGATCATATTTACTTAACTCCATATCTGTAGATGGAAGTTCTGAAGATGTAATTCCTTTCATACATGTAAAATCATTTTTAGGTATGTTTTGTTCCTCTAATGGTTCTAAGAATGCTGCCGGAAGTGTTCCCGAAACATTTGAATTTAAAGTTACACTAAAAGGAGTACTTATTGTTCTTAATTCTGTATCTCCAGCTATAGATATATCTAAACCTTGAGGTAAAGCTGTGGTAAACGTAACTAATGTTGTAGGGCTATTATCATATTCTATATTTTCAAGCGAATGTATTATATGATTTGAGTACACTATTTCATGCACATGTATCCCTGTATTCGTGTTTACTTTATCGAAAGGTATGGTTACAGTGTCACCTACTTTTAAAGTATGTCCTCTATATAAAAATAGTTTAAAATCATTTAATTCGGTTACACCATTCTGAACTTCACCTAAAGACCATATGGTGTCGGTACTTGAGTAATTATGATATAAATACTTATCATATAATCTACCATGATCTCCCTTTACAGTACCTGTTCCAGTTCCTTGTGTTGCCTCTATACTTGCTTTTAAAGAGTTTAAGTCCACAGGGCTACCTTCATATCCTGTACCTAAGTCTATAGTAGCTAAAGTTTTATCTGTAGTTGACCAAATATTGCATTTAGAATTAAATTGGGCATGTAAATCTGATAGATAACTGTGCCATTGAGAGTTTATAAAATTTTCTGGAGGTAAATAATCATCCACAATCTTAGATATAACTACTAGAAAATTGGAAGTACCTTGCATACCTACAACAGGTATATACACTTCAAATTCAGCTTCATCCCCTTGTTGTATATTATGTCCGGGAGCTAAAAATAACCCATTCTCGATTGCGTTCTTCCAAGTAAGGGGTCCCCATGGATTATCATCTGTACGGTCTTGGAAGAGTACTTTATTAGGATATAATTTAGCTGTTGCCCTTTTATGCTCTTTTATAACTAATTTTAATCTTCCTTTTTGTATAATTGTTTCTATACTAGGTACATTTTCATGCCCTTGTCCTAGAAGCATCTCATAAGATTGTACTTCAGTAGCTCCTAATATATTTCCTGCAGAATCAGTAATATCTCCATTATATCTATCATATGATATTTTTAATACGTCTTCAAATCTTTTTTCTAGAAAAAGTTTTTTACCTATATTTATTAATTCATCTGTGACATCTCCGTTATATAAATCTATACTACCATAGTTACATAGCCCAAAGCCTCCATTATTATTTTTACTTAGAAGGTAACTTCCCTTCCTTTTAGATAAGGCTTCGGAATCTCTAAATTGTGCATTTTTGAGTCCAGAAGAAAAACCTTCTAATTCTCTTGCTAATTCAGATCCTCGTTTGTTTATTCCTTTAAACTTACCGTATCTCTTTTTTGTTATATGGTCTACCACTACTCAGTACTCCAATCTACCCAATCGGTTAATAAAGGTATATATTGTAAATCATCGCTCATCAGAGCATAACTTGCAACTATTTCTTGTCCCATTACTTGTAATTCTTGCATCATCTCTGTAGAATCTACGGACGAATCTCTTCTTAAAATTTTCCATGAGCAATATGCTATTAAGTATCTTTCCACACTTTCAGGTAATTGACTATGGCTTGTAGAGAAAGGACCTCCTACTATATAATCTCCTTGTGATATAGTTACTCCGGCTTCTAAGGTATGATCTACAACAATATCTCCATTAGTCGTATTATAACTTTCTATTTTAACTTTCTTTGCTTTTAAATTACCATTACTATCTACAATAGATATATAATCATTATTTTCAAATAATTGTAAATCGTAATACTTATCACTTACAAGAGATGTTAGCTTTGTTAGATTTGTCCCAACTTGGGTTGTTAAATGTATAAAACCTCTTCTTAATTCTACATTAGGTAATCTTTCAGTATATATAATTCTTAAATAACCATTTGTACTTGTTTTAGGAGTTAATTCTATTTTACCACTATATCTAACATATCCATTAGGAGAACCTTCTGCTTGGGAACGTCTTTTAAAAGATACTTCGTTTAAGGTATAATAATCATCATCATTTCCGGTTGAAGAAAATTCTACGTGATGTATTTTGTTATCTAAATATATGTTGTCAGGTAATATAAAAGCAGTACTTCCACTAGATATACTATAAAGTTCTTCTGATAAAAATATTTTAGAATGTTTAGATGTAATCATACCTTGTAAGTGAAATTGAGCATCATTTATATACTGTATAAATTCTTCATCTTGTATACCTATACCTTCAGCTACACTTTCGTTTTCTGTTTCTCTTCTTATCTGATCTATTAATTTTTGGACATATCTGCTCATATACTTTCCTTATCTAATTAAAGCTTTATTTATTGTATTTTGTAGACTATCTAAAGCGGATATTTTTCTTGCAGCAAATTTATCATGTAATCTTAATCTTCTGGATGTGTTTCTATCTTCTGATATAGCCTCTTGTTGGTTAGCTAAAACTTTTGCTTTCATTATAGCATCTCTAGCACTTGAAGTAATTAAGTCATTTTTATCATTCATCTTTATCTGTGCATCTCCCCATGAGTTTGAAGCATCTGCTTCTGCCTTCTTCTTAGCAGCAATACCTGCCATTATTCCTTCACCTGCTGCAACCCATTCTGCCTTATCTGCACCTAAGAACTGTTCTTTATTAGGATTCTCTTCTTCCTCGTTTTTAAATTTTAAATATTTGATAACTCTAGACAGTTCCCCTTTTACATCATCCATTTCCATTGTTCTTCTATCATTTATATTTAGATCCTCTTCAAAAATAGGTCTTACTGTTGGTCTGCTACCATTAAGTCTGTCTGTTCTTCTTTTAGAAAGGGCTTCCATATTTAATACTTCTATAGACTCTTCAGGATCTATTGGGATTAAATCTCCACCAGTATACGTTAATGTAGGTTTACTTTTTCCTTGCCAGAAATCGTTTAAAATATCACTCATTATCCTAACCTCACTATATGTAAATATAAAGTGTATGTTTCACTTGTAGAATAATTTGTTATTTTTAATTTATTTAAGTCTTTTCCAAATTGGATTTCAGTACCAGTTATATATGGAGTTAAACCTCCCGTTAAGAAATCTACATCGTGACTTGTTTCTGAATAAGATAACCCTTGTTGACATAAATATATAGTACCTTGCACAATACCAACTCCGCTGTCTTTTTTTAGAGAGTATTGTATGGTTGCACACTGATTATTGGATGTAATTTCTGTATCATCTACAAATTCTATAGAACTAGTAGATAAGTTTACGGATAGAGTTGATCTAACTTCTTGACACACATGAGGTTTTATTTCGACTAAATCACTAGCGTTTATTTTTAAAATTTCAACATTAGTAGAATTAGCTGCATTTCGTCCTAGGAGATAACCTTCATTATTTAATAATAAAGCTAAATCTGTTATAGGTGCTCCCCTTCCTGCTGACACACCATCTGAATGTACGTGATCATGTACAGCTAAAGGCTGAAATGTTCCTAGCCTGAGCGTCTGCTCCCAGTTGGTAGTACCTTTAGAAGGTAGTTGGAGTTGCATTGAATCTGTTGAACCTACTAATATATATGACATCTTATCTCCTAAATTGAACTATATGCAAAAAATATTTTACCATCAGTTCCTAAATTTTTATCGGTTCCACCAATATCTAATCTTACATACATAGGTAATACTACATTCCCTGCCGTAGGGTAGGTTAGTAAGGGAAAAATTTGTGATTCGTTTGCATCAATATCCATAGTGTCAGAATTCTGTATATTAAAACTATAAGAATCCATAAACTTAAACCAATTCTCACCATCACAAGATCCAAGAATTGAAATTATACAACTATTATTACCACTTCCGTTTTTTACAAAAAAAGCTGCATCGTTTGCATGAGCAGGTATCTGAATAGCTGTAGTCCCTTTAATAACTCCCCAAGTGTCACCATTTGCTTCGCAAACACTTTGACTTGCTTCATATGTGTCGTCACTACATCCTAATACGTATTCGCATTCAAAAAATCTGTTTAAAACGCCCATAAAATTCTCCTATTTTTGGCTTCTATAATATAAATCTAATTTACATAATACGCTATCTGTTCCCCCTTGGATACATGTTGCTCTAACATGCGGCAAAAGAGGTGTATCTATTATTGCACATTGACAAGCCGAACCTGCCGTACATT
>Ga0208299_1001468_pt1 | contig 17565 bp, 19 predicted proteins | sample 15_taG_FD_184089 | JGI IMG/M metagenome (GOLD analysis project Ga0208299, IMG submission 184089) | Marine viral communities from the Subarctic Pacific Ocean - 15_ETSP_OMZ_AT15312 metaG (SPAdes) (version 2) | ecosystem: Environmental > Aquatic > Marine > Oceanic | place: Pacific Ocean | collected...
TTATGAATCAGACCTTAAAGATGTTAAACGATTCGTTTCTTCTTTAAGTTCACAATTCGCTATGAAGATGGCAGCTTCAATATCTTCAAGAACTAAGGTATCTCATACTGGAATGCTGGATATTAATAAATTATTCCAAGCTTCTTATAATGATGATGTTTTTCTTTCTAATGAAATTGTTGAAGATGGTAAGAATCACGGAATCGTATTATATCTTGACTTTTCTGGTTCAATGTACGGAAAGCCAATTCAAAACGTGTTGAGACAAACAATGGCACTTACTCATTTCTGCAGAAACTCAAATATTCCATTCAAGGTATTTGGATTTACATCAGGAATGATTAAAGGTCTTATTGATTTAGTTCCTGGTTGGAGTGAACAATCTGCTCGAGATACCAGAGACTCTATTCAAGGCGAATACGGTTCTGACCAGTTAGTTGAACTTTTGAATTCTGGAATGAATAAAAAGACTTTTGAAAAAACTCTTAAAAGATTATACTCTCATAGCAAATATATCGACATGTGCTCTACACCTATGAACGATATGTTGATTGTATCAGTTCCTGTCTTGAAGAAATTCAAAGCAGCTCATAACTTGGATAAGTTATCTGCAACGGTTCTGACTGATGGTGAATCACATAATAGACTATTAGAGGCTCATTGGAATAAAAGTGAAATACACGTTAAGTTACCAAATAACAAATATATCACTACTCCGAAAAATATCGGCGGATATAGAAATGGTGGATTTACTCTTACTAATTTAGCTGGTAAAATCATTAAGGCTCAAATTCCAGAGATAGTATTCAACATCTACATCCTGGCAACAAAAGCAAGTGATAACATGGTTACTGGAATAATGGACGGATTTAATGATCCACAGGCTGATATGATTAAATCAACTTTTGCCAAAAATACTAAATTGGGTATTTTAGAATACTCAAAGAAAAACAAAATGTGGGATGCATTTGATAGAATATTCTTAGTATCAAACAATAAATCAAACACTTCCCATGTTGACTTTGGGGAAGGTATCACTGATAATCTTGACCAGAAGGCAAGACTTAAGATGGCTAAGAAAAATTTGACTTCTTCATCCCAGGCTGCGAAAATCAATAAATCCTTCGCCAGCTCATTCATTGATTCAATTGCCTAAAATGGCGATGAATCTAGCGGCTGCTAAACGGATTTTAGGACTTGGTCAATGGTAACATCATGGTTATTTCCTGAAATCCTGCTATACAGCGGCTTCATTCTGAAACATTTTGTTACATTTAGAGCCTTACATTTTCAACTTACACTTGATATAATATACTTGAGAGATGCGGAGAACGCCGCCCTCTTTTTAACCACCTCTAATAGGAATTATTATGAGTACCTCTATTGAAAAACATGAAGCATTTGCCGAGGCTTCTTTAACAACCTTCGGTACCACTCGAATTACTCGAAAGCAAATAAAAGAATTAGTTGCTTCGGGTTTTCCTTGCCCTGCTTCTGCCAAGAAGGTCAAAGTGGCTCGAGGAGTTTATGAGGTTGCTATTTCAGCAGTCGCTTCAGCTCCAGTACCTACACCTGCACCTGCAACGGTTACCCCGATTGCGGTTGCAACATCTGTTCCTGTTCCTGCTCCAGTGATCAAAGAATCTTTGGTTCCTGCAGTTAATCCTGAATATGTTGCCTTTGGTAACTTCCATCTGGTAACTAAAATAATCAAGTCAGGAAAGTTCTTTCCAACTCTGATTACTGGATTATCTGGTAATGGTAAAACATTCATGGTTGAACAGGCAGCAGCCAAAACCAAACGAGATTATATCAGAACTAATATCACTATCGAATCTGACGAAGATTCTCTGATTGGTGGTTTCCGTCTTATCAATGGCGAGACAGTTTGGCATGATGGTCCTGTTATCGAGGCAATGACTCGAGGAGCAGTTCTTCTGCTTGACGAGATTGATCTTGGTTCTGATAAAATCATGTGCCTTCAGTCTATTCTGGAAGGCAAAGGCTACTTCATTAAAAAGACTGGACGTAAGGTTGAACCTGCTCCTGGCTTTACAGTTTTCCTAACTGCCAATACCAAAGGTAAAGGTAATGAAACTGGGAAGTTTGTTGGAACTAGAGTTCTTAACGAAGCGATGCTTGATAGAATCAGCATTTGTCTTGAACAGGAATACCCAACCAAAGCTCAAGAAGTTAAGATCATGACCAAGGTATTAGAGGCTGAGTTAAATGGAGCAGCACCTTTGGACGATGATCTGGATTTCATAAATCGTTTAATCGACTGGGCACAAGCAGTTAGACAAGCCTATTATGACGAATCTGTTGATGATTTAATCACTACCAGAAGAGCAACGAAGATTTTAGCTTCTTACTTGATCTTTGGCAGAGATAGAATGCTGGCAATCAAAACTGGAGTTTCCAGATTCAATGATGAAGAAATAGAATCATTCACTTCATTCTATGAAGCCATAGACGAAAAGGCTAATCAGGTAGCTGAAGAAACTGAAGCTGGTGATGAAGTTACTGAAGCTTCTGATTCAGCAATACCTTCTTCAACTACTGCACCACTTTCTAACTCGGTTCCTTTTTAAAAGAATACACTAGAGGTGGTGGTTGACTCGCCGACCAAGGATGGTCGGCTTAGTCATATATACGATTTAACATTGACAACCATTAAGATATTTGATACAATTGTACTATATCTGAAAAAAACAACTTGAGGAAACAAACATTATGCAAATTTCAGACCAGACCCGTGAAATATTAAAAAACTTCGCGTCAATAAATGAATCAATAATTTTATATAAAGGTGATCGTATTAATACCACATCTAATGCTGGTAACGTTATGGCAAGAGGTACTATATCTGAAGAGTTTCCTTCTGATGCATGTATCTATAATCTTAATGAGTTATTAGGTACTCTGGTATTATTCACATCACCAGATTTAGAGTTTCATGAGACTCACCTTACTTTGTCAGATGATGATTCAGCTCTGAATTATTTCTTTGCAGACCCCACCTTAATCAATATCTCAACTCAAACTCCAGCGATGGATAAACTCGATCAGGTATTAGAGTTTACATTGACTCATGATGCTCTTTCTTCTTTGCAAAAAGCGGCATCTGTAATGTCACTTCCTGATTTGATTCTTATCAATAACGAAGGCGAATTGGTTTTGAAAACTACAGATGCAAAGAATTCAACTTCAAATAACTATGGTAAAGATGTTGGTTCTACTGATATTGAAGAAGAGTTTGAGTTTCGATTCCGTACTGAAAATCTTAAATTAATTGATGGCGATTATGCAGTCACAATTGCTGGCAAGAATGGCAAGTACATTTCACAACTTGAGAATCTGAATACTGATTTAACTTATTATATAGCACTAGAACCCGGTAGTCACGTAGGATGAGCAATATACCCGGTTTGTTGGTTGAAGATGAAAGGCCCAAAACTATATCTGATTGTATTTTACCCAGTGCATTAAAAGCACAATTCCAGACCTTTATTGAGTCTGGAGAAATACCTTCTTTGTTACTATCTGGACGGCCTGGTACGGGAAAGACTACCGTTGCTAGGGCCCTTTGTAATGATTTGGGTTGTGACTACATCCTTATTAATGGAAGTGAAGAAAGTGGGATTGATACTCTCAGGACTAAAGTAAAGAATTTTGCTGCCACAGTATCTCTGATATCGGATTCTAGTCATAAGGTTATCATACTTGACGAAGCAGATTACTTGAATGCCAATTCAGTCCAGCCAGCTCTTCGTGGCTTGATAGAAGAGTTCTGGTCGAATTGTCGATTCATATTCACCTGTAATTTTAAGAATAGGATTATAGCGCCTCTGCATTCTAGGTGTTCAACAATTGAGTTTGACTTCGGCAAGGATGCCGGGCCTCAGTTGATGGCTGACTTTTATACTAGGTGTCTAAACATTCTAGATAAGCATAATGTAAAATATGACTCAAAGGTTCTAGCAGAGTTTATTAAATTACAATTTCCTGATTTCAGAAAAACGTTAAATGAACTTCAAAGGTATGCAGCAAATGGAGCGATTGACTCTGGCATATTGTCAAGTATGGACAATCAAAAATATAAGGAGTTGATTGGTTATCTTAAAACTAAAAACTTTAAAGAAATCAGAACTTGGGTTGGTTCTAATCCAAGCTTAGACCCTTCTACATTGTGGCAAAAGCTATATGACAATGCATATAATTATCTTGAGCCACAAAGCATTCCACAGGCAATACTAATAATTTCTGATTATGACTACAAGGGGTCATTTTGTTCTAATCCAGAAATCAATATTGTAGCAGCATTAGTGGAGTTAATGGTAGAATGCCAATTCAAGAACTAACTAATTGTGTTCTACGGTGGAAACTACGACCAAGATACCAATCAGAATTATCATTTAAAAATAAGCCTATTTTAGATTTTTGTATCCGAGTATTTTGTTTACCGTTGGTTACCCATTTTGTTCCTACTGAATTGGTGTTACCTAATATTTATAATATTGGAGATTTCTATGGCACAATATAAACTAATAATCAAGAATGGCGGGTGGTTCTAATGATATATTTATGTTCAGTTTATTCTTTGAACGCAGACGAAGAACTGATGGAGCGAAGAGCAAAATATGCTAGAACTCGTACAGCAGAGTTTCTTAACCAAGAGATTCCAGTATTCTCACCGATAGCACATTGCCACGAGATATCAAAAGAAAATAAAATGCCAGGGTCGTGGGATTTTTGGGAAATATTAGATTACCAATACATAGATGCATGTGATGAAATATGGGTGTTGCAAATGCCAGGCTGGCAAGAGTCAACTGGTATTACTGCAGAAATAAAATATGCTAAAAGTTTAAAGAAGCCAATTAAATATATACCTTGTGAGGATTATAATGAGTTATAAGTTATTTGATTTTCTTAATGACTTAAATCATGAAAAGAAAAACATTCTTCGTGACGATTGGCTTGCAGAAAAAGATTATGCGCCATTTTTGATAAACCTCGCGATGTCATTACATCCTAGTTCTATCATGGATGCAAATGAAATGAATCAACGCCATGGCATATCAAAACAAATGCATTACGATTATTATCATAATGTATTACCAAAACAAAAACGCTATGGCAGATGGCCCAAGAAGCCAAAAAATGAGTTGATTGATTTGATAAAAGATTATTATAAAGTCAATACTAATAGGGCTATCGAATACTCTCAACTATTATCAGATGAAGATTATACCAATATAAGAAAGAAATTATCTACTGGTGGTAAGTTTTAATTCCAAACAAGCCTGTTATTATAAATATTAAGAATAATAATAACAAATGGAATTAATATGAGCGAGAATAATAGTTGGTCGCCTGATACTATGATTGAGGTGACATTGAAACATCCAGATGATTTTTTAAAAGTAAAAGAAACCTTAACACGAATTGGAATAGCATCTTTCAAGAATAAAACACTTTGGCAATCCTGTCATATTTTGCATAAACGTGGAAAGTATTTTATAGTTAGTTTCAAAGAATTATTTGCATTAGATGGTAGGGAATCTACATTTTCCAAAGAAGATGAAAATAGAAGAAATGGAATTGTAAAATTATTAGTAGACTGGGGCTTATGTCAAACTACTGTTGAGCTCCCGGAAACAGATGAATATACTAGAATTAAAATTATTAGACATGCAGAAAAGCATGAATGGAATTTAGAAAGCAAATATTCAATAGGCAATGTATGAAAACTTTCAGCGAATTTTTAATAGAAGCTCGTGGTAGAGATTTTAAGCCAAAACCATTCAAGATTGGCAAAATAACATTTAAACCTGTCGATAGGCACCTTTATACAATGACTGCCATGGATCACAAGTATGTTAGTACAGATGGTGCATGGTCAATTGATCCAACTGGATATAAGATAGGTGCCGGCGCCCAAGCATTAAATATGACCAAATCTGGTACTGCTTCAAAAGCATTATCTTGGTCGTTATGGGATGCTGCTCGTGGCAATTATATATACACATATGCTTCTTTACCAAAGGCAAAGAAGGGATTAGCAGACACATTAAAAATGAGATCAAAATGAAAGTATATGTAGATTTAGATGGAGTCTTAGCAGATTTTGAAAAAGGCTTCTACCAGAAATATAAAAAGAAAGTAAGTTCACTAAGCTATAATGAGCTGAAAAATTATAAGCCATACTTCGCAAGTGAACGTTTCTTTGGTACGCTACCAATGTTTCATGGTGCCAAGCGATTCGTGGGCCAATTAATTAAGATGGGCCACGACGTTGAAATACTCACAGCAGTATCTGAGTTTGATAGCAGAGAGAATGCAAAGCAAAAAGAGCAATGGGTAAAAAAGCATATAAGCAGTAGCGTAAAATTCAACTGGGTAAAGAAATCTCATGAGAAAGCTAATTATGTAAAACCTAATTCGGTTCTGATTGATGATCGTAGAAAATCAACTCAACCATTTGAAATGGCGGGCGGCAAGGTCATATTACATACTAACTTTAAGCGAACATTAGTTCAATTATCTACAATGGAAGAATGTAAAATGAAGTCATTTAAAGAATATCTCTTATCTGAAGTAGCAATTCAATTTGGTGGCAAGGCTTATCCTAAATTTGGTAATGCAGTAATTCTAGCAGGTGGAGCAGGCTCTGGAAAGGGATTTGTGTTAAGTAATTTATTATCAATTGAAGGAAAGGTATTTGATGTTGATGAAATGAAGAAGCTAGCAATCGCATCTACTGTATTTGCTAGTAAGGTAAAAGAAGAAATTGGAGTAGATGTAAAACAACTAAATTTACGCAATCCAGATAATGTAACTAAAATACATACAATTATAGGCGATTTATATAAAATAGATAAGAAAATAATGAGTACTGTAAATCGCTCAGTACTTGCTGCTGATCCAACTAGAAAACCAAACCTAATATTTGATGTAACATTAAAGGATATGGGTAAGGTTAAAACTATATCTACTATGTTAAATGAATTAGGATATGCTAAAGAAAATATTCATGTTGTATGGGTGATGAACAAATTTGAAGTTGCGATGCAACAAAACCAAGACAGGGCACGCGTTGTGCCATCTGAAATTATGCTAGCTACACATGAGGGTGCATCACTGACTTTCGCTAAGCTACTAACCATGGGCAGCAAGCTAAAAAAATATCTGAACGGCGATATTTTCATAGCATTTAACCAAGTAAAAGTAGATAGCAATCTTGAAAAGTCTGGCCGCGGTGGTCAATATATAAAAGATGCCAACTATATCCAAGTTAAGAAGAAAGGCTCAGCTCAGATTGCTATGAAGAATTTAAACAAGGATATAATTAACAAAATTAGGTCATATGTTCCTGATACTGTGACCTGGTAATATCAATAAACTCATAAATTTTAACTATATGGATTAAAACAAAATGGCAAATATAAACACAATAAACAAAGTATTGAATGAATATACAACGATTAAACCTCCTATTGTTGAAGCAAAAGGCAAGCCATATAACATTGGCGATATTGTCTCAGCTCCAACAGTATCTTCTATGGGTAAAAAGATAGAGAAGGCATTTATCTATAGTGTTAGTGGTAATGCTAATGGATGGTCATATTCATTATATTTTGAAAAAGCTAGACAGGAAGCATGGTTTGACCATGACCAAATTACTTTTATTAAAAAAACAGCACTGAAAGTTAGAATGAACGATTGACAAAGCCTCATATTTTTGATACAATTGTACTATATATTTGAAATGAGAATTTATTATGAAATTAGAAGTGATAGGCATTACTGGTAAGGCTGGTTCTGGTAAAGATACGCTAGCAGAAATATTAATTAATTTGTCAAAATCCGAAATGATCAGATATTCTTTTGCAGATCCAGTCAAAGAAGCTGCAGCGGCAATGTTTGGAATACCTATTGATAGTTTTTATTGTAGGGTTACTAAAGAAATACCAAATCCAAAGTGGGGAATCTCTCCACGGAAGATGGCTCAGCTAGTAGGGACAGACATGGCCCGAGATGTTTTTGATAAAAATATCTGGCTGAGGCGTGCAGAGGTGGGTATCGACTATTATGCTGATAGGTCACCTTGGCTAAAATTTGTTGTAATACCAGATGTTCGATTCGAGAATGAAGCAGATTTCATTAGAAAGCATAATGGTAAACTAATTCATATCACTCGACCAGACCAAGAGGTCATTCAAGAATCAGATCATGCATCTGAACAAGGTGTTACATTTCAAAAGGGAGATATAGAGTTCATTAATGGAGCATCACTTGGGGAGCTTGAAATACTAGCTAAATCATTTTATTTACATGAAATAAAAAAAGGATGAAAATGCGAAAAGTATTATTGAACAAATACTCAATGAAAAAGAAAAGATTAAAGTTGACAATTCATAGGAATAATAATCGTAAATGATTAACTTGCCAGGGACGGCACCTGAGGAAAAATATATAATGACATTTTACACATCAGTAATACCTTATGGCAACACCCTATTAATCCGTGAGATTAATGAAGATGGTTCCACCCATAGTTATAAAACTAAATTTAAACCTACTTTATATACACCTACACAAAATACAAATCCTAAATACCATAGTATTCATGGCAATCCGTTAGAAAGGAAAGGCTTTGAAAGTATAAGAGACGCAAGAGAGTTTGCAGATACTTATTCAAATGTAGATGGTTTTAAAATATACGGAATGGATAATTATAGTTTCCAATTCCTTGAACAAAATTATAAAGATATAAAGTATGATACAAGTAAAATTAAAACTGCAATTATTGATATTGAAGTATTCTCACCAGATGAGTTCCCGAAGCCTGAGGAAGCTAAGCATCCAATTAATGCTATCACTTGGTATGATACTGTTAGTAATGTCTATCATACATACGGGTTAGACGCAAGAGATGTTGGATTATGGAATCCTGAAAACTCAGATGAATCCATACAACACTTTGTAAGAGAAGTAAAGTATTCTCATTTTGCTAATGAATCTGAATTGCTTCAAGCATTTATAAATGACTGGGCTGAAGACTATCCCCATGTAGTATCTGGCTGGAACTCTGAAGGGTTTGATATTCCTTATATGATCAATAGAATGACTGCTCTTCTTGGTGAAGATAAAGTTAAGAAATTGTCGCCATGGAATATATTAAAAGTTCGGCAAGGTAAAGATTCGTATGGTAATCCACGAGAAAAACATAATATATACGGAATTGCTCAATTGGATTATATGGAGTTATTCCAAAAGCATACTTTTGAAAATCAAGAATTTTACACACTAGACCATATATCATATGTTATTTTGGGTGAGAAGAAATTAGATTATGATGCAGCAAAAGGTCTGCACGGATTATATAAAACTGATTATCAGAAATTTATTGATTATAATATTAAAGATGTTGAGTTAATTAAACGACTCGATGAAAAGCTAAATCTGCTTGGTATTGTATTTGATATAGCATATTTTTCAATGATTAATTATGAAGATACTTTTAGTCCAGTAAAAACATGGGACTCTATAATATATTCTCATTTACTTAAAACTAATATAATTGTGCCATTCGGTCGTTCATCAAATAAATCTGAATCATTTTCAGGAGCATACGTTAAAACACCTAAGCCCGGTTTATATAAATGGGTAGTATCATTTGACCTGGCATCACTATATCCTTCTATCATCAGACAATGGAACATCGGCCCTGATACTATTATGGATACTAATAATTATGGAGACCATGTAGAGCCTCTATTGAATGAAACAGTTGCATTGGATGGAAAAACTTCTTATGCCGCAAATGGTGTATCATTTTCTACAGAAAAACAATCCTTCATGTCAGAGTTGATGGAAGAAATATATAACAAGAGAAAGGCCGCTAAAGATAAAATGATGAATGCAAAGATTACATTGCTTGATGTTGAAGCAGAATTGAAAAGCCGTGGAGCATTATAATTATCATAAAATGGAAAGAATAGAAATTATAAATATTTAGTATAAAGGAGAAATAAAATGTACTATGTTTATAAAGTTACTAACACAATTAATAATAAAATTTATATTGGTGTCCATAAATCCAATGATATAAAAAATGACAATTATATAGGGACTGGTGGTTCACACTATAGTAATGCAAAGAAAAAATATGGAATTGAAAATTTTGAACGTGAAATATTATTTGAATATGCTGATAAAAATTCTGCATATAATAAAGAAGCAGAAATAGTAAATAAAGAATTCATTGCTAATGATATGCACTATAATAAAAACCTAGGTGGAGAAGGTAGTTGGGAGTATGTAAATTCTTTAGGTTTACCGAATTGTATGCATAATCCAATTGTTGCAAAGAAGGTAAGTGATAAAACGAAAGGAAGAAAAAGATCTGGCGATAATTTAATTGCTGCACAGAAAAATGCAAAGGCGGGTTCAGATGCACGAAGGGGAATGAAAGATAGTATAGAAACAAATATACAGAGAGCAGAATCATTAAAAGAATATTACAAAACCAATGATAGCGCACGAAAGGGTATTACGCTGTCAAACAAAGAAAAACAAAAAATAAAAGATGGTTGGACTGAAGAAAAAAGAAAAAAGAAAAGCGAACAGCAGAAAGAATATATTAAATTAAATCCAGATGCAGTTAAAGGTGCATTAGGGTGTAAACACAGTAAAGAATCAAAAATTAAACATTCGATTGCACAAAAGGAGTTATGGAAAGAAAGAAAACAAATACAAGGTGAATGTCCACATTGTAAAACAACTGGAGTCCTTCATAATTTAAAAAGATGGCACTTCGATAATTGTAGGAATAAAATACAAAATGAACTTAAATGATTTAACTACAGGAGAACTGCAAGTGCTCCGTACAAAGTTAAAACAGGATGCCAGTCTGAATCACACCAGACAAATGGTACTAAAAATCCTGTTGAATTCTGCGTACGGCGCACTTGGTTAATTGGAAATCAATATTTTAGATTCTTTGATTTGAAATTAGCAACAGCAATTACTCTATCAGGACAATTAGCAATTAAGTGGATTGCTAAAGATTTAGATATATACTTTAATAAAATATTATTAACTGAGAATGTTGAATACGTTATATATATTGATACGGATTCTGTATATTTGAACATGGAAGAATTTGCAAATAAGATTTGCGGTCCTGGTAAATCGAATCATGACATTACAGATTTTCTTGATAAGTCAATGAAACATGTAGAGCAACATGTTATTACTCCTTCGTACCAAAGATTAAAAGAATATCTTGGTTGCCGTGAACAATTAATGATAATGGATAGAGAGGTTATAGGCTCTACTGGAATCTGGACGGCAAAGAAGCGATATGCTATTAATATGTATGACAAAGAGGGCGAACGATATAAAGAACCCAAACTAAAAATCATGGGTTTGGAAACAGTAAAGAAAGATTTTCCAGAAATATGTAGAGTTGCATTGAAAGAAGCAATTCGTATAATTTTACAAGAAGCAGATAATGATAATTTAATTAAATTTGTTAACGAATTTAGAGAACTATATCACAAGTCTGATTATAAAGTTATAGCACAAACAAAATCCGTATCATATGTTTCTAAATATTATAATAGTAAGACTATCTTTAAATCAGGAACACCATACAATTCAAAGGCAGCATTATTATATAATCACTTTAGTAAAACAAATGATATTAAAAATGGGGCAAAAGTAAAAATTGTGTTTTTGAAAATGCCCAACCAGGTACATTATCCAGTTATGGGATTCATTAATGAATTACCAATTGGATATGAATTAGACAAATATATAGACTACGATCTTATGTTTGAGAAACATTTTCTAACTCCGTTGAAGTCATTGACAGGTGTAATAGGGTGGAAAGCTGAAGAAACCAACTCACTATCAGACTTTTTTTAAGGAGTAACAAATGCAACAATGTAAGTGTCCAACATGTGAATTACGATACATATATGATACAGTTCAGGCAGTGGCAATAGATGAATATGGCGAATGTATGAATTGTTTAGTTGATAAGAGAAAGAATTTCTCTGCTCAACACATCATTCGCAAAGCAACAATTCGTGTAGAATTAGCAAAGGACCGTTTACACGAAGACGATTGGCGTAAGAAAATAAAGAATATTCTTTGACATTATATAATATATTTGATACAATATACATATCTATTTGAACTTGAGGTTTTATTATGGCATCTTTGCTTGAGCGACTTATTACAAATTCTACCACATCCGATGCAGCAGTATTGGATGATTCGGCTTTCTTTGGTGAAGTAAAACCAACGAAAACACCAGTATCTGCTATCAATCTTGCTTTATCAGCAGATTTAGATGGCGGCTTATATCCAGGCATAACTCTTCTGGCGGGCCCTGCTGCTCACTTTAAAACATTATTTGGCTTAGTAATGATGAAAGCTTATCTAGATGAAAATCCAGATGCAGTTTGTCTTTATTACGATACAGAATTCGGAGCAACTCCAGATTATGTTGAAGCAGCAGGGGTCGATACTTCTAGAGTTATCCATATACCATTATCAAATATTGAAGAGTTGAAATTTGAAATGGTTAATCAACTAGAACAATTAAAGAAAGATAATTCTAAACGAAAAAATCAAGATCAAGATAAGGTTTTCATATTCATTGATTCTATTGGTAATATTGCTTCTAAGAAAGAAGTTGATGATGCACTTGACCAATCATCAAAGGCTGATATGACTAGAGCAAAACAACTCAAATCATTATTCAGAATGATTACTCCATATATTAAAATGATGAAGTTACCATGCGTCGCTGTCAATCACACATATCAGACTCAGGAAATGTTTTCAAAGACAGTGGTATCGGGTGGTACTGGTCCATTTTATTCTAGTGATACTATCTGGACTATCTCAAAGGCTCAGGAAAAAACATCAAAAGAATTAGTTGGATATCGGTTTAATATTACAATATATAAATCACGATTTGTAAAAGAAAAATCTAAGATACCAGTAGTAGTACACTTCGATAAAGGTATAGATCCATACTCAGGTTTACTGGAAATAGCATTAGAAACTGGTCATGTTAGAAAACCCTCGGCAGGAAAATATGAGGGCATTGAAAATATTGATTCTGATGGTGTTATTACATTCACAAAAGCAATGAGTGAAAAAATGACTAACCGAGAAGAGTTCTGGGAGCCAATATTTACCAAAACAGATTTCAAACAAGCTGTAAAAGCTAAATATGCAATTTCAAATGTGAGTTTAACTGATGAATGATAAAATTGAAGTAGGCGGCACATTTCCCTTTGATGCAGAAATTGATGGAGTTATGATTAAAGTCAAAACAATGGATTATGATAATGGTATTGTTAATGTTGACTTTGATGTAATGGAAGATGAAAAGAACCCATACCCTAAAGGTTATGAAAAAGACCTAGATGCTGGGATTGAAAAATGGGTAATTGATTTATTTACTGAAATGGCGAAGATGCATAAAGAAGAATCTGAATGAGCGAAATTGAAAGCACAGAGGGCCTCATAACATGGGGCCTGATATACAATGATGAGTTTTGTAGAAAGGTAATACCATTTTTATCTAAAGACTATTTTCAAGAATATCATTATAAAATCATATTTGAAAAAATAGATAACTACCTAGAAAAATATAATGCTCAACCTACTAAAGAAGCTCTTATAATTGATATTGAAAAAGAGAGTGGAGTATCTGATGAAGTATACAATGAATGTATCACTACATTAAATGCTATTCATGCTGAAAAAGATAGGCAAGAAAATGTTGAGTATCTTTCTGACCTAGCTGAAAAGTGGGTACAGGACTCTGCATTCTTTAATGTATTAATGGAAGCAACTGAAGTAGTTGATGGAGATAAAGATAAAGTATCTAAATCTGGCATTCCAGATAAGATGGCAAAGGCACTTGCAATTACATTTGATAATTCGGTTGGTCATGCATTTATTGATGATGCTGAAGAACGATATGATTTCTATCATAAGAAAGAAACTAGAATCAAGTTTGGCCTGGATATGTTCAATAAAATTACTAAGGGTGGAATTCCTACAAAAACTCTAACATGCTTCATGTCCTCAAATACTGGTGGATTTAAATCAGGAACAATGTGTTCAATGGCATGTGATAATATGAGAAATGGTAATGATGCTCTTTATATCACTGCTGAATTGGCTGAGGAAAGAGTCGCAGAAAGAATTGATGCTAATTTGATGGATGTTGATATTGATGATTTGAAGAAACTAGGTAAAGCAACATACATGAAAAAGATTGATGCTATTAAAAAGAAATGTCCAGGCAAACTAGTAATTAAAGAATATCCTACATCAACTGCACATGCTGGGCATTTTAGATTCTTATTAAAAGAATTGAAACAGAAACATAACTTTGAACCTAGAGTAATCTATATTGATTATTTGAACATCTGTGCTTCTTCAAGACTCCCTGCATCTGCTGTTGCTAATTCATATCTGTATATCAAATCAGTAGCTGAAGAGCTGAGAGCATTAGCAGTTGAATTTAATTGTGCTATAGTTACTGCGACTCAGGGTGGTCGTCAAGTAGCAAATGCTTCTAATGTAGAGATATCAGATGTTTCAGAATCATATGGCTTACCAGCAACTACTGATTTATTCATGGGAATTATTACTACTGAAGAGTTAGATGATACTAAACAGATCATGTTCAAGCAATTAAAGAATAGATTTGGTGATATAGCTATCAATCGTAACTTCGTAGTAGGAGCAAATAAGGCTAGAATGCAATTATATGATGTTACTAATAATGTATCTAAATCCTTTGCAGTATCTGGTTCTGGGATGCCCGCGGCAACCCCTTCTTGCCCTAAGAATAAGTTTGATAGCTTTCAAATCTAGCCTAGCAAATCTCAGTTATAAATACTCTTAACGATATTACAATTTGGAATTTGCATGAAGAGTTTTAATAGCTTTATTGCCGAAGCATATAACACACATATTAATAAATCTACAAAATCTGATGTCAAAAAATTATTAGCACATTTGGCAACATATAAAGATATTGATGTTGAATTTCCATTGGCGGTAAATCCAGATAACCAAAAACTTAAAATAAAAACTGTATACCAAAAGAACCATGGTAATACTATTCGTGATTATATAAAATCAGCGAAAATATCTAAAATGATGGATTCTAAAGTTTTTGGTAATGGCTCCAATATTGGCCCTAAATCTGGTTTAAAGCCTAAATTTGGAATAAAGAATGATACTGCATTTATTGAATTTTTTCAAGCTCTAGGATTTTTTATTGATAGAGTATCAGAAAAAACATTTGTCAGTGATGTTTTAAAAGCAGCGAATAATATTAAAGGTGATTTTACTACAAAATCTTTAGTCACAAATGGCACTTTTGAAGATTTTGTAAATGCATTAGATTCTGATGTAATGAAAGCAGACGCAATGAAATTTCTTAATGGCTCATATTTGTTTGCAAAAGAGAATAGTATACTACACCCGGCATATGTTATATGGGATAATGTAGAAGATTATTATAATACTTTGAGAGAATTTGAAGGTATTAAATTAACAAAAGAAAATACGTCCGACATCGTTATTATTAAAAATTCTACATGGTCGTCATTAAAAACTAAATTACAAGATAAAGAAAACATAGTTACTATTGGTAAAAATGGCAAGCTTACTATAGATAAAGTTGATTTTTTTCAAATATCTTTAAAAGCAGAAGGCGGTGGAGCAAGACTTGGTAGATTGACTGGTGTTTTGAAAAATATGTATTATGGCCATCTAAATTTATCTAATTATGAATTGGCATTTATCAAAAATGAAAATATAATAGATTTACCGGATAATCTTCTGACCGAAGGTTTTTTTGGTGATGTGTTTAATAATGTTAAAGTAACTACACAAAAAATTATATCCACTGTTAAAGAACATTGGAAAAAATTCATGGCTAGTATTAACAAACTAAATGGAAAAATTAATTCAGAAATAAAATCTAATACTGGCCCAGAAGAAACTAAAACAATATCAGAAATTGATCAAATTTTGACAAGCAACAATTTAACTGAAAGGACATTAAATGTAGATGATAAGATAGAGTTATTATTTTCTACTCCCAAAGCATCTGCAGAATTTGTACAATTAATTGATGATAAATTAAAAAAGATTATTCCATTAGAAAGTGATATTGTTCCATTTAATATCCAGTCACAAAACATAACTCCAAAATTTGAAAACTTTAGACATTTATTTGGTAATTCTATTTCATTTGGCATATTATATAATATGTTAAATAGCACACAAGGTGAGCTATCTGAAGTTAGTGTATTAATAGATGAATTAAACAACGACATGTTAATGGGCTCAACTGATTTGCCAATTGTTAAATTATATGGAACAACCTCAAAATCTGCAAATTATAAAATATTAACTACAAATACTGCGATTTCATCTACTAACTCTGATTTAATTACTCAGCCACCCATGTTATTGGATATACATGGAAGTTCTACCCATTATGTGATCAATTTATATATGGTAGAAGAATATAATATAAAGGAACCAGATTTGACTGGGTATCATATGATACAATTCAATAACTCTGGTTCTGGATTTAGTTATAAAATCGAAGGTGCTTCAACAAAACCATATTCAAAAATTAAATCTAAATTTAATACTAATTAAATAAAAAGGAAGGAAATATAATGAAATTTTTCAATTTAATACAAAAGAAAGCTCAATTTAAAAAATATATTGAGGATACTTTACAAAGAAAATCTGTTAAGTCATTACAAGATAAACGACGCGAAATGGTTGGAGCTACACTTACAGAAGCAGTAAAAATTACTGATTTTAGTCAAGTAGATGATTTTTTAGATAATTTGGATGACATGGGTGACCAGCCGCGAGACGTGAAAGCACTAGAAAATGCAATGCGAAATGTTGATACTGATGATGGTCCTGCATATGTAGCATTTATTGATGATGATCGCAAACAATTGAAAAAAGCAATGGAATTGACTGATGTTGGTATTATTGTTAAATTGCCTTCTTATGGAAAGGTGCTTATTGTTACTGATCAAAATGTAATGCAATCAGATAATGGTGCTTATGGCAATTCTATCTGGGGCAAGAAAGGCCGTCCTGGCGATTCAGCAAACGAATCTATGCTTTCTGAAAAGAAAGCTACAATAAACATTGATTGGATGGATGATGAAATGTCTATCGAAAAAGCTTTAAAGAAATATGGCCGAGGCATAAAATTATTAGATAAAAATAATATGGAAGGTTGGGCAGAAATTTCTGGTGATTCTTCTGCAATTAAAAAGTTTTTGATGAGCGATATTTATGGGTGGGATGCTGATGAAATTGATGATATATTCGGCGATGAATTAAAATAATGAAAACGTTCAACCAGTACAATAAATATATTATAGAGGTTTTTGATAAGCCTGCTAAATATAAATGGAAAGAGTCAGATGATTCTTTCTGGCGCGGTAACTTTCAAATTGGCAAGAATGGTTT
>Ga0208299_1001470_pt1 | contig 17555 bp, 13 predicted proteins | sample 15_taG_FD_184089 | JGI IMG/M metagenome (GOLD analysis project Ga0208299, IMG submission 184089) | Marine viral communities from the Subarctic Pacific Ocean - 15_ETSP_OMZ_AT15312 metaG (SPAdes) (version 2) | ecosystem: Environmental > Aquatic > Marine > Oceanic | place: Pacific Ocean | collected...
CATCATAGACATTGACAGCGTAAGTTGCATTTGAAAATGCTCTTGTATTTCGTTTAATTCAGATGCTTGAAGTGGAAATCCCGGCCTGAAACCAACGAATTGATAATTTTTAGGACTTTCGGTATCGCCGGCAGACCATGCCAATTCTTGAGATTCAACTCTACTATTATAGGGTGTAGTTGCCGAGTATGATAATGGGAATGAAGGATTCCCACCTTGATATAGTGGTGCTATTGGTTTTGCCATTTTAATCTCCTATTAAGTTTTCTCCACCTGCAAATATGATTTCAATACTGAAAGTTGCTGAAGAAATGTCTTCTCTAATTTTATCTGCTTCTGGTATATTTAATTTAAATTTATTTACATGAAGCACATCTGTTTTTTCTGGTGCAAGTTTAGAACCACTGGTTGAAACTGATGGAGTTTCAGTAGAAGAAGATATCCAAACCTTTCCAGCATCATCTGTAAAATCTTTGTTAAATGTGTCGGCCGTGTTTGCGCGGAAGATTTCTAAAATTAATTTATTATCTTCTAAATCTGTTCGTGCATTAGCAACTGTTCCGTATTTGCCGTTAAAATCAAAACTAGATTTAATTTTGTTATCTGCATCAGCCCCCCTAACTTCAGCATTAGTATATTTATTTTTTTCTGTTAATCCTGTTGTTGCAGAAATCGAATTTGTATTTTGCCAAAATGGTGCATCATCTTCTCCTCTTAAAATCACAATTCCATAATTAGTAAAAGAACCAACATCAGTAGCGTCTGTTATATTTTTTAATAATACTTCCGTTTTTATCATTGTTTGAATACCACCAACCAAATCGCCAATATTTTTGTGCATATCTGGTAAGTGTGTAATCCTAAAATGTTCTTCTTTGATATTTGGACAAATGAGTTGCAAAGCATCGTAGTCAATTTTTGGTGCAACGTCATATCCAAAACCATAATCAAGAATGGTGAGTCCCACAATATATTCTTCGTTTTCTTTATTACCTTCAGTTGCTAATATAATATGAGCAGGAGTTGTACAGTTTCCATTCAGTGTAAGTTTCTTTTCAACTCCTCTATATGCTGAAGAAATCTTTCTTTGTTCAGTTGAGAGATTTTCAAACTCTTGAGTTAAGGAAACATAAATTTTTCCTTTAAGGTTGTTTTTCCATGCTTTAGAATATTTTGCATTTCGTATTGGAGTTCCTCTTGTCGGAAGATTAAATTCTGATAAAATAGCATCAGACTTTTCAGCAATATCAATAGAACATGCACAGGGACCACAATCGTTGGGATAGTTTTCACCATCACAATCCGAACACTTTTCACCAGTACCGGCCGTAAGCCCAATTCCACCAGTAAACTTATTAAAAACATAATGCTTATCTAATAATTTTGCCTGTTCTATACATTTATAGCACTTTGTGCATGAACATTGATAAAAATCTCCAATTGCGTAGGTAACACCTGCGACTGAATCGTATGAAGGAGTTTTATAATATAAACAACAAGTACCAGTTCTCTGTTCATCACCCACACCACATATAGATGATGCTTGATTTATTTTTGTACTGGATGACTTTTCAATAAATTCTTCATATTCATTATCAATATTGCGAACAGACATCCATTTCTTTGATACTGAATCAATCCCATCCCAAAGTTTTGCAACTGTAACGTATACCCATCCATTAGCCGTTGTACTTATTTCATCTGAAGGTACTGGAAGTCCTTTATCCAAATTTTGTGTTGAGTAGTGTGCTTCTCGCCAATTTAATTTAGAATTTCCAAGAAAAAGAAATAAGTTCCCCTTAGTATCAGCAAACCAAGATTTATTATTTTGGATTGCATATGAATCATCTCCTCTAAAGAATCCTGGATATGTTGAAGCAGTGATGTATTTATTAGTACCATCGGGAATTCTTGCAACTGCTTTGAAATCATCATATGAAAGTTTCTGAGCGTATGCCATAGAACCACTAAAATCAATTTTACTTTGCGGGGAATTTTGCGTGGTTGATGTAGAAGAATTTGTAGAAGAATTACCAAAAACTAAACTAAGACCCTCCATGTTTCGTAGAGCAGTTATGTTTAGGTTGGTAAGTTTATTTGTAAATGGTGATTTATTTACTGTCATTTATTGTTTCCTTACGGGTAGCACGCCCCTCCTGGTTTATCGTTGTATGCGGTGCATCCTGTTATTCCTGTGTTTGGACTATTTTCTAATGGTGAAAGATATATAAACTCTCTAATATATATCTTACTAAACTCACTCTGAGTTGAAGTATCCCCAGAAATTCCATCAGACCAATCTGGATAATTATAAACGGGCGCGCCCTGTATATATCCACCTCTATCTGTTCCTTCGGCAACATCACCGCCGTGTAAAATAATACCGCCAGCACCTATACCATCCCAACCACTTCCGTATGTCCAACCCTTCAATCCACCTAAGTCATCTTCCGCAATAGCATTAAACATTGCTGTTGGACCATCATGAGTGAATCCACTACCAGAACACCCCCAACAAACAGGCAGGGAAGCAGTGTCATCCATTCTATATGCAAAATAATTTTTCAGTCTTGGAACTTCTCTGAGGTTGAATCCCCCATCAAAATCATCAGGTGGAATATAATCTTGTTCTGTTTTTTCCCAGAAACCTTTCATTCCCGCAGGATGCAACATAGACTGTAAAGCATCAAAGTAAATCGGCAATCCAGTATCTTCATCTGTTTCGTCTATTTGTGCATTTACCACATAAGAAAATTCTTGATACCAATTACTATCTTGAATCTTGTATCTACCATTAAGATAACTACCACCAAGATGCCATGTTTGTTCACCCTCTACAGCCCCGCCGTAGTGTCCAGTTACACCCTCTTCTGTGATAACATCCCAACTGTCAATTTTCCCTCCATTAAGTCGAAGAATATCTGCCTTGGGATAATAGAATTCTACATCGGAAGCATTAGAACCAAACAAAGATGAAAAGAAATATTCATATGCAGATTCTGTACTCTTTTTTTGGTAGAATGATTGTCGAACATTTTTAATAAACTTCCGAATTCCAGTATTGGTAAGGTATGTACGATATGAAGAACCGTCACCCGTACTTCCAATATACCATGTGGGAAATCCAGATGCATATGTGTATGTAAAATGCTTTAGGAATTCTATTGGAGTATTATCAATATCAATTAACTCCACAATTCCTGTCGTAAATTTTTTATTTATAGTTGTTGTGCTTAATTTATAATTACTAAAGTTATATAACCAATCGTAATATGCTTGTGTAAATTTTACAAGATAGTTACTAGGTGATGCAATTTCACTTCTATCTAAAATCCACTTAGGAAACAAATGACGAACATCAATAACAGAATCTACAACTTTATTTAATGTAAATTCTGCCTCGATGGTTTGTCCCACCAAAAGCATTCTATAGAATTCATTCTGCGGAGATTGTTTAATTGGAATTGAACCGAAAAACATATTAAGTTTAGTTTATACTTTCTAGTGTTAATTCAACAATAGCACTGGATACTATATTTTCATTTCCTTTAAATATAGAATTTAAAGGAACAACTTCAACATTGAATGGTTCGGCCGCAACTTGAGGATTAATTATCACAATACCTTCTTCTGAATTCCAAATTCCTGCACCAGACAGTCGCGCAAGTAATCCACCATCTGTATAATAATATCCCTCAAGTTCTTGAATGTTATTATTAACTGTACCTGTAGTCCTTAATCTTATTTTTTGTCCATCGGGAATATTGTCAAATATCCCCCCAGCAATAAATTCTGAAGTTGCAAAACTAGATTGTAAAAGTTGATGTTTAAAGTATAGTGTTTTTGCTTCAAGTAACTGATTTAAATCAACTTCTTTTCTAATAGTTATTGAAAAATCACTTGGGTTGGAAACAATAGAATCGTGCGACTTGTTTACGATATTTGAAATTTCGGATAATTTAAAAATATTCTCAAACCTCGAAGGAAAATTATCAAGGACTGCTTTCTTTGCTAATCCGATTACATTATCACCGAGTGAAGGTGTACTTAATGGGTCCCAAAAAATCATACCGCGGAGAATAACTTCAAAATAATCTGGGTTCATAAATTCAGGCAATATGGAAACACAAGTCTTCTCTAATAAAATTGACATTGCTACTTCGGCCTGTTGATTTACAGACGAAGAACTTTCATCATTGATGGAGATAAAAACTCTACCATACATTGGCGGTGTCATTGTTTCTCCACCCCACACATTAATTTTTGTAAATGGGTCTGGAGCATCACCAACAAACCCACTGCTTGCTAACAATGCCCTACAGTCTTCAACAGTAATCGCTCTATCTTGTGCCGCAAACCATTTTGGTGCAAAAAATCTAATCATTTCTATATTGGGTTCATTTGTACCACCCGAAGAAAGTTCAAAGGTTGTATTATCAGAAAGTGGATAACTTAAAGCAGTAAAATTACCTATATTATTTCCTTCTTCTCCGTTGCTCTTAATATAAGAAACTCTTACTTCATCTGATGGGACTATTTGCAATCCCACTTGAATGTTTTCAGTAGTCCCAACATTTCCACCAAACACAACAAAAAATCCAAGTTCACTTCTTTCTAACCAATAAACTTTACTTTTATTATCAAGACCTGCTTGAATATTATCTACCTTATCCCACTCTGTCCATTCTCCAGTATCAGAATTTTTAACTTCCACCCTAACAGTTTTAATATCAATATCCAATCCAAGCAAAAATGATTTTTGTGTATTTTGATCAATTATTAATGGAAGTTCTTTTAATAAATGTTTTGCTTCGGTGACAGTAACAGTCGCACTACCTTCACCATCAAAGTAATTTATTCCTGTTGTATAGAACGTATAAGGAATGCCATCGGCATCAGTCCCAGAAAATCTAGAATATCTTGGAATGGATGTGTTGGCATGACCAGAAGATGTCATTACTACTACTGCTGTTGCAGAAGTTTTTCCAGGCACAACATATCCCAAAGGTTTTACTAATGAAATAATAGATTCTAACCGTTGAGCAGAATCTAAGAACATTTCAGTTGCAATCATATTAGAATAATGACCATAATACATGGTATTGTATGCTAAAATATCTAAAAGAACTTGAACAGCAGAACCTGCATAGTCATAATCCTTTAATGTGTCTTGAGTTTTAAGATAATCAATGATGCTATTTTTAACTTCGTTAAAATCTAAACTTCCAAGTTGAATGTTTGGTGATGTAGACATTTATCGTACTCTCCCTAAAGAAATGCTCATAGATTCGTGAATCGGTGTTCCGCCGTTTGCCCACCCCAAAATAATATAATTTATAGTCAAAGTAATTTCATTTGAATCAATTTTATCCCGATCAAACTGAACACTATTTAATGAAATTCGTGGCTCCCATCGCTTCAAAACATATTCAATATCCCCACGCAATATTACCTCATCAACTCTTGTAAGATTTTCAAATAATAAAGAATTTAACCCCAATCCAAATGCGGATACAAATGGTTTTTCTCCTGGTGATGTTAAAATTATATTTTGGATAGATTGTCTAATAGAATTGGAATCTTTTTTTACAGAAACATCATTCGTAAAAGCATTCTTTGTAAAATCTATATCGAAATCTGAAAATTGGGCTTGGTTTGACACATTAAATCCTTTTTTATTATATTATGTATATGTTTATTGTAATAATTATTAGATAATTTTAAATTCACGGGTTTGGTTTTTCTTCTAATGTTGGAGCATCAAATTCATTGGGGTTATATATTGAACTATCCCTAGTCAAAAATAAAGTCATAGTATGCCGAAATCCCTGTTCTATCGAATGGGAAATGTTTTCAACTAACCACCTCCCGCCTGATTTTTTATTCTTTATTTTTTCACCAGTTCCGCTGGTATTAATTATATAAATTATTTGTCCAGGCCTGATTGTAAGGTCGCCATGCATTTTCATTACAGCACCAGAAGATTTAAGTAACATCATCTGTGCTTCTCTCCATAGGGGTTGGTGTTTAGGAGTATCCCAATAAGTAGAATATGTTCTTGTGTATTCAATAAATTCATTATATTTCTCACCCACACACGGACAGTTACAACTATATGGAGAGTTTAAATCGTTCCATGAACATCCCATCCACTCTTCGCCAAATAATTTATGTCCAGAAATAGCATCACACACATTTGTGTATTCAACTTCTTCTGGCATTTCTGGTTTTAATTCTGGACACGGACAGTTACAAAGAGGGTCTTCTTCGGGACATTCAGAATTATCAACCGGCCCTTCTGGATTCGCACATGGATATTTATCAAACACTCCCCAGTGGGATCGAGTTATCTGTTTTTTAATAGACCACTCTGCGTTAGCATAATGTCCAAGTTTTGATAATATGTTTAATTTATTCATTAAAATTCCCTATACTATCTATGTAAAATCAACCGATACCTCACCAAAATATGGCGGAGTTGGTTCGTTTGGAAGGAAATTTAATTTAGATGGTTCAAAACTACCTAGGTCATCAGCAGGCATATCGTTGAAATTAGGAATTTCAAAAGGGTCAAAAGGATTATGCCATATCCAAGTATCCGTAGGTACAAATATTCTATTATATGTTCCTGTCCAATCAGTATATACTTCGGGGTAGAACATTAAAGGCCCTTCGCAAACTGAATTGTCATCGGCATTGCCAGTAAGAATATCAAAACATGTTTGGTTAGAGTTTGCATCACCGAAATCGCATATTGGTACTCCACGAACAATCGGCCGAGCAGAAAATTTAAATCTAGGATATCTCCTGTATTGTACCATAACAGGAACAATATCACTGTGTACACCCCCAACGCCTTCGGTTTCATCTCTCCAAATCACCGACCAATCCTCATCATCATTAACCCCCTTAATTCTTAATGAAGAAAATAAAGTGTTGCACCACTCAGTGTCGGGATAAATACCATCACCCTCATCACCACCATATGAATTTGTATGATTACAGTGGGCCAAAATGTGACCAGTTTCTGGTTCTGTCGTTGTGGCTGGAATAATTGAATTTATAGTATTAACCATTCCGCCTATACTGTTTCCACCACCATCAACCGTGCATGTCCAGTCACCATTTCCATGAAGATATCGATATCGAATTTCAAACTTTTCTAATCTTGGGTCGGTACATGTGTTATCTCCTCTAAGAATTCTAACAGACACTTCTATAGGACACCCTTCACTTAGTACATTTCTAGAACCAGTAATGGCAAACCCATCTACCCATTCTATGTCATCGCAATCTTCTCTGGCATGTGGTTTTACTACGAATTCTCCAGGCCAACCATGAGCATACCAATTCACCATATCGCAACCAAGACCATCATCAGGATGTCCAACAAAAATCCCCTCTCCTTCTCCTGTATTAGATATCCAGTTGCCCAACATACCAGATGAACATGGAACAAATCCAGAACTTTGATTGTAACTTCCATCATACGTTACTGGTACTTGATAAGATATATCAAAATCTGTATGATTGCAGACTATTTCAGGAAGTTCATAATAACCACACTTAACACCAGTTAATGACATATTAACATTTGCATTAGATGAGTTTAGGTCACAATCATAATATGGCCAATAATATTCTGAGGTTTCTCCCGGCCACGTTTCACATCTTACATGTTCGGTTATCGAACAGAAATTGCTTGGGGGGCAGTGGCAATTACCACCCATTACACACCCACTATCAGGATCCCAATCGTCAAACACACCAAAGGGCGGGTCACACCCTTCAACTACATAATTTCTAAAATAACCATAGTCACTATTAGTTCCTACAGACATTGCACATTGTTCTCTGCTCATAATACCCAAGCACGAACATCCAGATATATCTAGTCCTATCTGGTAGATAGAAGATGGAATGGCATTGATGAGAGGTATACTGTACCCTTGACGACTGCACGTTTCCCACCAAAAGTTCATCTCCATCCACTCGTCAAGAGTATAGCAGGCAGGATACTCATTTGGGTCTATTCCTTCACATCCACAATTTTCACATTCACAACTCTCCCTACATGTGCAGTTATTACCGTAATCATCGCAACATGCAGGAATACAAACACCACTGCAACAACACTGATTATATTCGCAGTCATTATTATTAGCACATGAATAATTGAGGCATGGCCCGGGAATCTTACCCCACCGAATCAAATCTTCGTCCTTTACTCCATCATATGGTATTTTCAACACATACAAATTAACACCTTCTTTGTATGCGGAATACGCCGCAGCCAAAGCACTATACTCGTGCGAACTGGAAGCTGCCAAATCACCGCGGGTTATTATTATCATTATTTTTAATTTGTTGGCATCACTAAACTCAGCAAATTCTAGTCTCGCTAAATCTATTGCTTCTTTTACAGATTCTCCATCATAATGAGGGAGATTTTGAACTGCATCATCAACCTCATATATATTAGGTGTTAAATGTTTAATTAATGCCGCTTCGCCTCCATATGCAATAAGACCTACTCTGTGTAATCTATCATCATTGGGTTCGGTAAGTAAGAAAGGGAAATATTGTTCCCGCATTCCCGTTGCAATCATGTCAAGATATGATGGAAATTCTTCACCCGCAACAGACCTTCCAATATCAACAACAAACATCGTATCAATCTCTTGGGCCCATTCCCTTCTACAACAAATTCCCAAAACATTTTCACAACTCTCCCTACACTCCCCATCATCACAACACAACAATCCATCTTCACATGCATTATTTTCTCCGCAGTGATCGCATGTAGTTTTACAAAATCCGTCCGAACAGCAAATTTCAAATTCGGCACAGGGCCCTCCATCCCCACAATTTACATCTATACAACTTTCGCATTCTTCTTCTTCAGTTCCACACTCATCGCCGCACTCATTCCATCCATATTCAAATAAATCATCACCATCTCTGAAATCTTTACAGCACTCCCATTGAGGTTTTAAACCAGTGCAAATGTGTTCACCCAGGTCTTGATTTTCTACTTCTTGAATTAAACAACAAGGACCCAAACTGGATTCACATGGTATTTCTAATTCTTCGCATGTTGGACAACACCAATCTTGAATATTTTCTGATTCAGTATTGTTACACATACCTTCATAATTATCGGGATTCTGTCCGCCCCTATAACACTTACCACTCCACCCACCGAACTTTGATGAACATTGGTAGACATTTAAATTTTCACATTCGCCATCCGGCAAACAACATGCCGCTATGGGTAAACATGGGTTATTTTCATAATTGGATGCTATAGGATTTTCTAAATCTATAGTCTCTATCAATGAGATGCTTGTACAATTTTCATCTGGAACATGTTCTCCGAGAAATTCTTCACCCATAAATTTCCAAAAGTCATTATTGTATACAGAAGAATCATGCGGCCCGATTTCTCCCCACCCACCAAAACTCCAAGGTGGTCCCCCCACAGAATATGGATTGTGGCCACCAAACACTACCACTGCACCCTCTCCATATTGTTTAAATACAGCAATACATTCTGTAGATTTTTTTGTTATTGGTTCACCAGTTGCATTATATTCGTAAGACTCTGTTGCACCTATGAGGGCCTTTCCTTTTCTTTTTGTTATAATCCCATCACACCCACCAGTTCTATATCGGAAGTTTCGTTCTATACCATGCTCGTCAACCTTCACAAACGGTTTGTTTGTTTGATAGCATCGATATGTGTGTGGTTCTGGTGATATATTTTCTTCACCATATTCAAAAAATTCTTCACCTCCTGAACAATACGATGCAAAATTTAATAATCTTTGTCTGACTTCAACGAACGACAATGATATATTTTCTTCTTGGCCAATATTATCACAAGAAATATTGCACCCAAGAGATAAATCTATATTCCTATAATTAACGAATAACTCACTATAATTTAAATCTCGTTTCGGGGGGAAGATAACCAATTTACCGCCATTGAATACCCAATTCTTCACCCAATCCCAATCACCTTCCATCGGAATTGTAATATCCATTGACCCTTCGGCATCGCTACCACCGTTGGGATTCCTTGTAGAAAGCATCCCACTAAATGCTATATTGTGACATCTTATATTTTCATTGGTGCATTTCATTGTGCAGTCACCCATTGGTTTTAGTGGTGCATCATTATATTCTCTCCAAGCAAACCAACCATCATTAAATCTAGTATTATCATGTTCATTTCCATTTCCAATTAAAGACCAAGGAAGTGTGCCGACATGTGTACCACCCGAATGTAAAAATTGTGGTGGTAATAGTGGAGGTTCGCACGAATCATATGTTGGACATGCGTTTGGTCCTTCGGGATTTAATCTATGACAAATTTCACCTATGTGGTGTATACTTTCCATTTCCGAAATGGTTAAACCGTTCCAGTCATTAGAACCATACCAATAATCTACTCTGGAACTATCATCATTATACGAAGTAATACCTATCGCGCAAACTGGGCAATCACCAGACGTATTTTCATAGGTATATTCTGCATTGGGATTATTGGGGTCGTTTGGTTGATTTGGTTCTTGCGAAGAATTACACAAACTACCCTTACACCCATCACAACAACATGTTCTTTTCACACTCATTAATTAATAGGTATCTCTGGTGGTGGTTCATCACCAAACGGTTCGTTAGGTGGCGGTGGTGGTGCTAAAGGCACTTCAACTTCTTCACATTCACCACACATACCATCGTGTGCATTTTGTACATCAAAGAAATACAACTCTTCTGGTTCAAATGTTTCTTCATTGACAGCGTTCGGGACAGTTACCTTTAATGATTCCATAGGGAGTCTGTACATATTAACAATATGTTTTCTCCATTCTAATCCTTGGTCACCGTTAGTTGGACAAGAACTCTCACCCGCACTAAAGTATCCACCAACTGGCATCATTTGAAATGCTTCTGGATAATTATTTCCACCTTCATCTTCATCTCCATCAGCGGCATTAACACCAGGTCCTACAAACACATTATCACCCTGTTTAACATTCATTAATTCATTTATGTTAAAAGCACCAATACCAATATCGTCACCTGCAACACCTCTGCGACCATTTGGAATTACTACCACAGATAATGGAGAATCATCTTCAGTTAATATTTCTGGTTCAACATCTCCAGTATATCCATATATGTTTTCTGTTGGCCATATTTCAACTTCTCTCCACGAATATTCATATATCCCACCCCTATCATCATCTTGTATTAATACTGCATCATCTATAACTGCTAAAAATTCATCATTTCTTTCTTCCAATTTATCACAGCAAATCGAATGACGATATACATTCCACTTTTCTTGTTTCGTTTCTTGTGCTTTCACATCTTCCATACCATACAACTGGTCTTTTACTGTGATATTCAAATCTTTGCGTATTGCTTTAACTCTATTAATGGATAAATCGGTTTGGTCAAACATAGTTTGCCACAGCACATTGTTCGACTTGTCGTTTTTTGTTAAGTTGTGGTGGTATGGATTTTGAGTATTATATGGTGTTGAAAAATATCCATATAAATTATTTTCGTCATGCACTTCAACTGTTGTGTGGTTTACAGTTTTTATAGTATCTGGTAAGAATGCATATTTTTCAATCATGGGCCACTTTACAGCATCAGAATGATAGTTATATTTAATAGTATTTCTTTTATGAGATTTATCAAAAGGCAAATAATCAAAATAAGGGTCAGAATAATTTGGTTTTATGTGTTCATAAAAAGATGAATACACCCCATTTTGCCAAAAATCATAATGCTGATATTCATCAGATGACATAAAAGATAGAATTTTTGGATCTCCCCTTTCGACAAATTCATCCTTTGAGGATACTCCCATTATAATATGATAAATCCCTTTATCTTTTATGTCTGCTCGTTCATAAGCATCTCCGTAGGGGATGTTTTCATACTCATCTATAATTTTATTTACAGATTTAAAATGCCAACCATCAAAATCTTGCCAGAACAAAAAATTACATCCACTGCCAGATTCATCAACCGCATTTTCTGCTAAGTTTGACATTAATTGAAGAAGTGAAGGCGGTTCAGTTTCCTTGGACCAAGGATACATCAACTGTTCATTTTTTAACCATATATTATTTTTTGTAGATTCAATTTCCATATCTTTATTAGAGGTTGAAAATTCTGTAGACCCTGTATTAAAATATTTCTTTGCCAATTCATTAACTAATCCCGGTCCACTCTCTGATACATTTTCTTCATCAGAAGAATTTGCAATTGGTAAAAATTTATCAGTATCTGCGAAACTGGAACTATGAACCCAATCAGCGCGGTCAAGGAATGCACTTTCGCAGGAAGAAAAATTAATAATTAAAGTTAAAGGAACTGAAGATATTCCATACACAGACGGGTCGGTATAGTCGCCTCCAATACTAACATTATTTACACACAATTTTAATTCTGTCAAAGAATCTTTTATATAAGAATCTTCAAATTTCATATAGATATATTCAGAACCATTTATTTGAAAATCTTCATTGATGTTTGTAGGTTCATGGATTATTAGTGTACCTACAATGCCCATTGGTGAAAATATACCTTCATCAATATTTAAATTTATAAAAATATCTCTACCACGAAGTTCATCGTCCATTGGATATATTTTTAATGATTTAACTTCGACTTCTTCTGAGTCACCATCATTTTCATTGTCACCATCATTTTTATTATTATGAATCTTTTCTAATCTAAGTTCGTGAAATATAAATTCATGTGGTAGTTTATCTGAATCATCCATAAAATATTACCCCAACAACTGAACAAACCTAGTTGTACCTGGCGCCACATCTGCTGTTAATAACGAATCAATTTCTTCTGCAACCAGATAAATAATATTAGGTGATAGTATTTTAATTGTTCTATTTTTATCATTTTCTATATGGATATTGTCAGACACACTAATGCTATTGATTGAAGAAGGAGTATTATCAATAATATATTTGTATAATATACTAGAAGTCATCCCACATAAATTTTCTGTGGTATAAAAACTGCCTGTCGGTTCATTATTAATAGAATCAATACCCGAATATGGACTGATTTCATTATTCTCATATTCAAATTTAGATACACCATCCAATATAGTTGTTTTCTTTTTAATTATACCAAAAGTTGCTCCTGCGGTTGCACAATGTAAACCATATGCATTTATGCCGTCAGAACCGGTCGTTGGCCCAAGAATTTGAGAACAATATGTACTACCAGAGTATTGGGGCGCGCACGCGGTTGCACCAAACCCACCTACAGTTGTATAGCCCGTGTCAGCATTTCCCCTAAACACATAAAATTCGTCACCACCATTCATAGTCCCTTTGCTCTGTTTGATGTCTATTTTATGAAGAAATGAATCATACGAATCAACAATACCAAATGTATTGATATCAATTGAACCCAACTGAGTAGTATCCCGTTTTACAATAACATCATCATCTTGAATTAGTAGACTTTCAAGTATGAAATAACTATTCCCAATTAAAAAATTCTCTGATAATTTTGTGATATTGGAAACTGACCTAGGCCATTGATTGGTAACATCAACAATATTATTAAACATTAATATTAACCACCACATAGAAGTAGTACCATACAATCTTTGGGATACGTCTTCTGGTGTTTCACCATCAGATACAACATAAAATTCAAAATTGGAAGAATTATTTCTTGATTCTTCAGTAAATGCAACTCTACGGAAAATATCCGACATTTCCATTTCACTAACTTTTCCGTTAGAAAATGTATATTTTATTTTTCTTATATCATTAAAACTCATTATAATATAATACCTTAAATATCTTTTCGTACAAAATCTTTGTTGTAATTCCCTTTATCCTTGTCCCATGCCCTACGCGCAACAGCGAGTGGCATAAGATACGGAACTTCGTTCTCACTTCGATGAAATATTCCTTGGGAGTCTGTTCTTGCAGCCACCGCTGGTTGTATTTCAATGAAAGTTAATGACAATTGTGTAACCATTGGACTTTTGCCTTTATCTTCATCAATGCGTGTTGTGTATATTCCACCACCAGCAGTTGGGGTTATTCCAACCGCAGACAACCGAGATGGCATCGGGCCCAAATCCCACCTAAAAGAAGGCTTCTGCGTATTTAAATCTATAATTTGAGTTAGCCACATGGGTGGTACTTGCCATCTGTTGTGTCCCTTGGACTTTGGGCCCATGATGGGATATGCCATTGTTTGAAATGTTTTACATATTCTAGAAATAAGGTCAGAATCTCCTTTTATTTTTGGGATTAAATTCCACATATATGTAATTTGTCTTAAAGCAGGCGATTTTAGTTGTGCTTCAATTCCGTCAACAAGAGCGCGTGCTTTTTCAGAATCATCAACATCTTTGTCAACTGGCCACCAGTTTTTAATTGTCCAAAACTCAGTCCAATAAGACGAACCAACATTCCAATAAGCATTGTTTTCAGAGAACCCATATCCGATACTGTTTGTAACTTGTATATTATTTGGAGCAGGAAGAACAATATCAGCGTATATACTTCCTGCATCAGAGACGAATGAACCGTCATATCCCTGTGCGGATGTAGCCTTTGCCCTAAATATAAGACTCAAATCTTCATCGTTTTGCAACTCCGATTGGGGAAAGGTTAGTGTTGCTGTTTTCCCGTATAAATTAATTATATTGTCTGCTGGATTCTTGATCATGAGTGAAATCCCGTCCCTTTTTTTTACATATACACTTGTACATTATATATATGATAGTTTAAACAATACAATAATGGCATACAAAACATACTATAAAATTAAAAATAAATCAAAATATATTGGAAATCACAACAATATTGTTTGTCGGTCTTTGTGGGAAAGACGAGTATGTAGATATCTGGACGAAAATATAAATATACTTTCATGGGGAAGTGAAGAAATTAGCATTCCGTATTATTCCCCCATAGATAAAAAAAACCACAAATATTTCCCAGACTTCATTATAGAAATGAAAAACAATGACGGAACAACCAGAACAATAATAATAGAAGTGAAACCCAAAAAACAAACAACTCCACCAAAGAAACCCAAACGGCAAACAAAAAATTTTATAAACGAATGCATTACATTCTCAATAAATGAAGCGAAATGGAAATCAGCAGAGCAATTCTGTAAAAAGAAAAAATGGAAATTTATAATTTTAACTGAAGATGATATACTCCCATAACCATACATATATCAATGAATATTAGTATTCCCACATTTAAAACACTGATAGGTGGTGATTTATCACTGGCCAGTAGGTACGAGGTAACTATACCAATCCCTGCGGTGATACAGGAATTTAAATCCAGCGATAAGGCAGACGAGAATCTAATACTACAACCAGAATCAATAAATTTACCAGGCAGAACATTCAAAACATTTGAAGATGAAACGTATGGACCGCCACGAATAATTCCACTAAGGGAACAATATGAACCAGTAGTTATGACATTTCCTGTATCTGGTAATTGGAGAGAAAGGTCATTCTTTGAGTACTGGATGAAGGAGGGGATAATCAATCCCAGAACAAAAACCCTCACATACACACCCAAAACTAATAATGGCGTATCGGTGACGATAAGGACCCTTGCCAGGGATGGGTACGCGTCAAGTATATTTAAATTAAATGAAGCATATCCACTTTCTATAATTCCAATAAATATGGGATTTGGGATGTATAATGATTATACTAGACTGCAAGTTACTCTCGCATATAGAGATTATGTATATGAGACATACAGCGAAGTTTGGGATTCCGGGGTGCCGCGCGGCGCCAATAAGCGCGCGACCGAGATGGGCACGATAAGCGCATTCCGTAGAGATCAAGCAACGGACTTGTTGAAAAATACTACGTTCCGATAATACCCAGTGGTCCCCTAGTTTGTATTTATCCGATACATAAAAATATAATAATGGAGAAACATAATGAATATATCAAACCTATTGCCAATAACACCCAAATATGAATTGACAATTCCATCCACAAAAGAAATAATTAAGTTTAGACCTTTCTTAGTAAAAGAAGAAAAAATTCTATTACTGGCCCAACAATCTAATAATAATGCAACTATATTAACTGCTATTAAAACAATAATAGAAGATTGTACAGACGGAATACAAAATGCAGGCGAACTTCCACTATTCGATGTTGAATACATATTCCTTCAACTAAGAGCAAAATCTATTGGAGAATTAATAGAACCTTCTATCATTTGTCCAGAAACAGATGAAAAAATAGATGTTCAAATTAACATCAACGATATGCAAGTTTTACATAATGAAACTCATACAAAAAATATTAAAATAGATAATAATATTATTATTGGTATGAAATATCCTTCTCTAAATATATTACAAGAAAAAAACCACCCAATAGATTCATTAGACCCTATATCATTTTATGACCTTTTGGTTTCATGTATAGAAAATATCCAGACGCCAGATGAGAATATAAGTGTTGCAGATAATATCTCTGATGAAGAAATATCACAGTTTGTAGACAACTTAACAAAATCTCAATTTGAAACCCTATTAGATTTTTTTATTACTTCTCCAAGATTAGAATACACAGTACAGTACACCACATCTGATGGTCAGGAACGAGAGGTGGTGCTATCAGGACTGTCGGATTTTTTCGGTTAGGCCTAAGTCATATGGGCCTGAAAGATTATTATAAACTTATATTTCAATTGATACATAATCACAATTACAGTTTAACAGAATTAGAATCGATGCTTCCTTGGGAAAGAGATATATACATATCACAATTGATAGAATATATAGAGATAGAAAATGAAAAACTCCAAATTCAGCAAATAGAAACGCAAGCACGAGGTAGGATGTAATAATGACAAACAAACCAGATAATTTTTTTGACGAGGTTCTAGATTACTTCCTAAAAAGAAACAAAAAAGATTCAACAGATGAACGAATATCATCAAGTATAAGCAAAAGAGATGAAGAATCTTTTCTTAAATATTATTCCAATTCCCCCATTAAATCTACTAAGATAACAATCCAACCAAAATTAAAAGATATCCCCGTTGTAACATCTCCTACACAAACACCACAAAACGAAAATATAAACGTAACACGATTAGAAAAAACAATTAAAACAATTAAAGATATACTAAATGGTTTAATAAAAACCAAAAAAGTAAATCTTATGTCAATTAACAAAAACAATAAAACTACAACACTTTCTCCAGAGAAAATTTTTAATATAAAAAATACTACAAATATATTAAGAAAAATGTCAGAAAAAACATTTCACAATCTAACAGAAAACGATTTCGTTTCTCAGATGTTTAATAATGTTGAAAATTTATCAAAACGAACTCAAGTTTACAATAACAACCAAGTCGAAAATTTATCGAAGCAGTCTGAGATATACAACCAAGTCGAAAATTTATCGAAGCAGTCTGAGATATACAACCAAGTCGAAAATTTATCGAAACAAACACACACACTTAATAATAATATTAAAC
>Ga0208299_1001472_pt1 | contig 17545 bp, 20 predicted proteins | sample 15_taG_FD_184089 | JGI IMG/M metagenome (GOLD analysis project Ga0208299, IMG submission 184089) | Marine viral communities from the Subarctic Pacific Ocean - 15_ETSP_OMZ_AT15312 metaG (SPAdes) (version 2) | ecosystem: Environmental > Aquatic > Marine > Oceanic | place: Pacific Ocean | collected...
AACTTAAAATATTTGACTTAGAATGCGATTTAACTAAAGTATTGTACAAGATGGAACAAAGAGGGATAAGTATAGATAAACAATATGCTAAAACTACTAAGGACTCCATTATATCTAGATTAGAAAATGTTCAACAAGAAATCCATACTTTGGCGGGGCAAGAGTTTAATATCTCTAGTCCTAAACAAATAGGTGAGATTTTTAATAACATGGGTATTGAATCTCCAATAAAGACACCAAAGGGGCAAGATTCATGGAATGAGGCAGCACTAATCAATATTAATCATCGAATAGCAGGTCTTATACGTCAATATAGGACAATTGATAAACTTAGGTCTACTTATATAGACCCGTATCTTGAAGTAGATACAATGCATACTAATTTCTGTAATTGGGGAACTGCTACAGGTAGACTATCTAGTAGAACACCTAACCTACAAAATATCCCTAGAAACCATTTTAAATTGGTTGAACCTTTACTAGACGATGAAGGTATTCAAAGTATGAAGGATAAGATTGCCGCAATAGTAGGACAAAAAGGTATTACAATGGAAGGAGACTTATCTGATGATGTATTAGGTACATGGTCATTTATAGGAGATGAATCTTTTGATGATAGTGATAAAGACCAAATAGCAATTAGAAGATTGTTTATTCCTCGACCTAATTACACACTAGTTGGATTTGATTATCAACAAATGGAAGTTAGGGTATTTATGTCTTATTTTAGAAATGAAATAATTAATGCAATTCTAAATAAAGACGATGTAGACTTTCATGGAGAGGCTGCAAAGTTAGCTTTCAATATAAATGAAGATGATGAACAATATAAATTCTATAGACAAATGGCAAAGGCAATAACCTTTGGAACTATTTATGGTATTGGTAATAAAAAACTTTCCCAACAATTAGGAACTACACCTAAAGAAGCTGGGAAATATAAAAAACAATACTTTGAAGGTATGAAAGGTTCAAAAGATTTCTTTGATAAAGTGATTCAGACTGTTGAAAGTCGAGGATGGATAAAGAATAGATATGGTAGAAAATACCTAATTAATAAAGACTTTGCATATAAGGGGGTTAATTATTTAGTTCAAGGTACTAGTGCTGATTTATTATCTGAAAGAATGTTAGAAGTAGATAAATATTTAGAACCTAAGAAAAGTAATATACTTCTACAAGTACATGACGAAATTATATGTGAAATACATAATACTGAATTAGATTCAATTCCATATGAAATTAGAGATTTATTACAAACTAATAGTTTAAATATTCCTCTAGTAGTTGATATGGAAATGTGTTCACCATCTTGGGCAAGTAAGAAAGATTTAACCTCAACTACTATTGAAGATTGGGTTGATTGGGAGAATCTACCCACAACAGACAAGGAGTTTATAGATTGGTAAAAGTATTTTCAATGTTTTCAGGAATAGGTGGGTTTGAATTAGGTATTCAACAATCAACAATGGATGCTGAACTAGTAGGATATTCTGAAATAAATAAATATGCTATACAAATATTTGAAGAAAGAATTAAAGGAGTTAAGAATTATGGAGATGCAACTAACATTATGGGAGATGAACTCCCAGAATTTGAATTACTTTGTGCAGGATTTCCTTGCCAAGCATTCAGCGTGGCTGGAAAGCGGAGAGGATTTGACGATACAAGAGGAACACTCTTTTTTGACATCGCAAGGATTTGTTCCGAAAAAAGACCCAGACATTTGGTACTTGAAAACGTTAAAGGTTTACTATCTCATGAATCTGGACAAACTTTCCATACGATACTTAAAGTTCTCTCCGACATGGGGTACGATGTTGAATGGCAGGTACTTAACAGCAAAGACTTCGGAGTTCCCCAAAGCAGAGAAAGGGTCTATATTGTCGGACATCTTAGAGGAGAGTGTGGACGAAAAATATTTCCTATCACAGGAGAAGGCTCAACAATTACTAGAGACGAAATAGTAAATGTTTATTCTGTTCAAGATACTCAAAGAATAAATAAGAAACAGAATGGAACAAGATTTAAAAAAAATAATGCACCAAGTCATACTCTAACAGCAACAGATACACATGGAGTGTTATTTGAATTAACAAGAAACAAACCACAAGGTCAAAGAATCTATAAATCTGAAAATGGTTTATCAAATACCTTAAACACATCATATTCATTAAGTGGTATTTACACAATGCTAACAGAAAAAAGAACCGATGAAGGTAAGAAGATACGGAGGGAAAGAAAAGATAAAGATTATACCCCTTGGAACGCTAAACAACTTGAACCTAGAACAGATAACTTAGTTGGTACTTTAACTACATCAGTACGAGATAAGGAACATTATTTACTTAAAAAGAACCCAGACTTCAGAATTAGAAGACTCACACCTACGGAGTACGAGCGGCTCCAAGGATTCCCAGATGGTTGGACTGAAGGAGTATCAGATACCCAAAGATATAAAACTTTAGGTAATGCAGTAACAGTAAATGTAGTTGAAAAAATAATGGATGCAATATATAATGAATAATATGAAGTATGGTGAATGGGAAATTTTAGATGAGATTGAGGAGTATGTAAAAAATACTTATGGGCAACATTATAGTGAAGGGGATGTCCAAACCTTAGATTTCATTGAGGCATGTGGAGATGCTAAATCATTCTGTAGAGGCAACATTTTAAAGTATGCAGCTCGATATGATAAGAAAGGTACTCCACGAAAAGATTTATTAAAAATAATACATTATGCAATGTTACTATTGCATTTTGAAGATAAGGAGAAAAAGAATGGCAGAAATTAGTTTTAAAAAAGGATACACCTTTAGAGTAGGTCCACTAGACCACATGCAATTTGCAAGAGTAGATATCGAAGTATCCAAAGTAGATACTAGTTTACCTGTTGCACCACAATTAGAAGGCGATTCTGAAAATGTTATTATAGAGATTTCAAAATTTGTGGATAAACACATAGATGATGAAGTAAACAAAATCTTAGATGAGAACCCAGAAGGGGAAAAGAAATAATGCCTGATAGTCCAAGTAGACTAATTGTCTTAGAGGCTGTTGTAGCAGAACGTGAGAGACAAGAAAAAGTTTATGGAGTACAAAACCATGCCAATAACTTTTGGAACGTTTTAACTACTAAACATATGGGAGATATTTCTAGAAGAATTCAAGAACAAGATGATAACAAATTATTCATTGAACTTGTACAAACTGCTGCTGTTCTATTCGCATGGGCAGAAGCAATGCACTTAAACAACAAAGAGAAATGGAGTAAATATGAAAGATAATGCAGAAGAAGCAATTCAACAATTGTTAAAAGATAAGAATTTAAATTTAGAACTAGGTGATAGTGATACATTTAACTATGGAAGGATACCATTTAATATTCCAGCCCTTGACCAACTTACAGGTGGTGGGATTCCAAAGAAAAGATTCACCTTAATATATGGTCCAACAAATGTTGGTAAGTCTTACTTAGCCTCACAAGTTGTGGTAAATGTACAGAAAGATGGGGGAAATGCCGCATGGATTGATACAGAGTTATCATGGGATTCTAAGTGGATGGCTAAGTGTGGAATAGATACATCTAGTATACTAGTGTCTCAACCTACTAATGGTGAAGATGCCTTAAATACTATAAGAGAATTAATGAATGCAGGAATTGATATAATCATATTAGATAGTATTGCGGGGTTAGTTCCTTCAGTAGTACAAGAAGAAGAATTCGGATATAATCCTATGGCTTGGCAAGCTAGATTTGTTAATAGTGCTTTACCAAAGTTATTAGCACATTTAGGTAAGGGTTCAGCTTTCGTAGCAATTAATCAAGTAAGACAAAGTTTAGGTCCTGTTGCATTGGACAACATGCCCGGTGGAGTAGCACAATCATTCTTTGCACACTTTTTAATGCAAGTTAGAAGGGCTGGGTGGATAAAAGAAAAACAAGGTAAAACAGAACAAAACGTAGGCTTTGATATGGAAATCAGACTACGAAAGACTAAAGTAGGTGGAGAAAATTGGAAATCTGCTATAGTTCCTTTTAGGGTAGATGGTGGAATAGATATTCTAGAAAGTTATATAAGAGAAGGTATTGCTCAAAAGATGATTACTCAAGCAGGAGCTTGGTATACTTATGGAGAAACTAAAGTAATGGGATTGAATAGTATTAAAGAATACTTTACAGAAAATCCTGATGATTTTCAGAAACTAAAAGATGAACTTACCACCTAGAGATTTCACGAAACAAGAAAATTTAATTGCCGAATGTTTAGATGAGTTTGGTATACGTTATGAACAACAGTTGGAATTTTTTCCATACATCGTAGATTTTTTTGTATCTGAAGTAGAGATGGTTATTGAAGCTGATGGAATTTATGGTCACCTTCAAAAAAAGGATAAAAAAAGAGATGAGTATTTATTAAAACATAAAAATATTACTCACATAGTACATATTAAAGAAAAAACATTAAAAGAGATAAAGGAAAAATTATGGCAGGAATTCAACAAGTAAAACCCAATACAAAAATTACACCTGTAGGAAAACAAGATATTTGGTTAACAGATATTATTGAGGAGCATCTTACTGGAACAATGACTCCACCACGAGCTGGTGTATTCTATCCTTCATCATTAGGTAATCCTTGTGATAGATATTTATGGTTAGCTTATAATGGTAAACTAGAAGCCAAACCACTTCCAGCTCTTCTTCAAAGAATATTCCAATGTGGTAGTTCTCTAGAAGATAGGGTTGCTAACTGGTTTGATGGGTTAGGTATACTTAGAGGTAGAGAAGTGCCTCTAAAGACCGATATACCACCAATTTCAGGGCGAATAGACTTTATCATTAATCATTATGACTTAGGTGTTATTGCCGTAGAGTTAAAATCAATTAACAAATTAAACTTTACAAAGTTGAAAGATGCTAGACCTGAACATGCACTACAATTACAAATGTATTTAAATATGGGTAATTATGAAAGAGGAACGGTTCTATATGAATGTAAAGACGACCAAAGGTTAAAGGGTTTTATTATAGAACGAGATGTGATAGAATGGGATAATATATTAAAACGTTGTTTTAGAATACAAGATATGTTAACAAGACCAGAAGAGTGTTCAGGCGAAACTTGGTGTGATTGTAGAAAGATAGGAGAAGAATAATGATAGAACGAGTAACATTTACAGGAGCTGATAATTCAGTTCATCCTGTTGAATTAGCAAAGATTTCAGAGGCTTACCCTTGGGTAGAGTGGGGTATTCTATTCCCTAGTGGAATGGAAGGGTTTAGTAGATTTCCTAATTTTAATTGGATATCAGAATTAGAAAAAATAAAAAAGACTTTACCTACAATGAATCTTTCGATGCATTTATGTGAACCAATGGTATATCAACTTGTAACTGAAGGATTATCATTAGAGCAAATTATGAAGGAACAAAGTATTCCTGAGATTTTTTCAAGAGCTCAAATAAATACACATGGAATAAAATATAAAATTAATGATGAGTTTATTAATGAGATGAAAAGAAACTCTCATATTGAGTTTATCTTACAAGTTGATGAAGGAAATCACTTTATGTATGACCTTGAGTTAGAAAACGTTGCAGTCTTTCAAGATTTTTCTAGTGGGGCAGGAATTTTTGAAAATACTTGGTTAGACTTTGGAGACCGAAAATATGGTTACTCCGGGGGATTAAACATTAATACATTACCACAAGCAGTTGAAGTGTGGGATAAGAGAGACAAAATTATTAATTGGATTGACATGGAGACAGGTATACGTTCAAAGGGTAAGTTTGATTTAACTAAAGTGATGGAAATTATTAATTATATTGAACCACACATTAGTAATTCTTTAGTGAAGGTGTAAAGTGCAACAGAGAGAAACAAAGTGGACTCCTATGAAAGCATTAGGAAAAGCTCAAAAAGAAATCGAACACTTAGGGTTACCTAATTTTAAAGTTGATTTAGATGAAAGACCCGACTTAGATTTCTCTAAATTAATGAATTATGATAATAAACAATTAGAAGACTTTTTAGTTCTATATGGTGGCTATAAAGGATATCTTGAAACTAAGGTATCTACTATTGAAGCTACAGTAGGGGCATTTGAAGCTGCCTTCACAGAAGGTTATAACACAGCTCTATTTAAAGTAACTAGTGAGTATAATGAATTAGAGAAGAAAAAACCAACTCGTGAAGAATTAAGGGGAGAAATACTTACTCGACACTCTTCACTAAAAGATTTAAAAAGAGAATTAATTGAACAACAAGCATTAATGAAAAAAACTCAAGGATTGCTTAATACTTATTCTACTGCTTATAATACAGTTAGTAGAATAGTTGCGTTAAGAACGTATGGAACAACACAACAATGAAGAAATTTTTAGGATTAGATTGTTCTAGTTTAGCTATTCATGGGGCTTTAATAGATGACAAAGAGAGGTTATTGTCTTTAGATAAATGGTCTAGTAAGGAAAAAAGTTTTGATTTAAGGTTTCCTATCATGACCAAAGAATTTTCAGAAGAATTAAGTACAATAGATATAATAGATTCTGCTGCCATTGAGGCAGCTATTTTTATACAGAACCCTAAAACTACAATAGCAATAGCAAATGTTGTTGGAGCTGTGTGGGCATTTTTATTAAAAGAAGGTATTCCTACTTCAATTATAGATAATCGAAGTTGGAAGAAAGAAATTGTTGGTAAGGGTAATGCAAAGAAAGAAGATATTAAGAATTGTGCAATAGATAAGTGGGGAGATAAATTCCCTGAACAAGATTATGCTGATGCAGCATGTATAGCATTATGGAACAAAAGGAGGTCTAGATGATAGGAGCTGGAGGATTAACTAAAGTAGTTAGAGGATTTCAGATGGCTTTTCCGGGGAAGAAGGAAAAGAAAAAGAAAGAGTATAAAGACAAATTTCCTAAGAAGTTACCTACTCTTGAAGATATAAAAAAGAAACATGGAGTAGTTGTTTGGTGTAAATATGCTAAATGTAAAAACTATCAAGAAATAAAAGGACTCCAAAGAACTTCAAGTACAGTCTTAAAGAATTTAAGGTATCAACCTATAAATGAACAAGAACATATCTGGGGAGGTATTTGTACTAGAAATGAGATTGCTATTAAATATGAAGAAGTAATCACTGCTGGTGGAGCTAAAATTAAAGTACCTCATTGTTTCACATCATCTACTAAGAGTGCCGGTAAAGTTGACTTTACTAAATTTTTAAACCCTGATGGGAGTGCCTTGGGTGGAAATATAGATTCGCAACATGTGTCAGATGAAGGATATGGTGCGATGGATTCAAATAATATATACGAGTAAACCGATGCCTAAATATATTCCTGATAATGTAAAATTAGAAGCTATGAAGTTATTTCTAAGAGGAGATTTAACTGCTAAAGAAATAGCTGAACAAGTATCTGTAGATGGTGTAGTAGTTAAACCACCTACTATTTATGCGTGGGCGAAAAAGGAAAAGTGGGCAGAACAAAAGTCTGTTGCAATTGCTGAGAAAAAACAAGAGATTGCAGAATCAGAAGCCCAAAGGTTTGCGAGATTACAAGCAGAACAATTAGATAGTTATACATCTATTGCTAATAAAGCAACACGAGAAATCACAGAGCTTCATTTTGATAGAGCATTAGATGCTGCGAGAGCCGTAGACATTGGTGTTAAAGGTCAAAGAGAAGTTCTTCAAGGAATGATTAATCTTCAATTTGTACAAGATGTTTTAAATATTTTAGTTGAGGAAATAGATAATCAAGATACCTTACAAAAAATAGCAATAAAATTAAAAACATTAGTACAAAATTCAGAGGATATAAAATAAGTGGCAAACAAAGACATTGTATCTATAGGCAAAGCATTTGACGTACTTGCTGGGGGGCTTCAAGAACAAAAGAGATATGAAGTAGGAACCTTTAGAGAGTTCATTGAAAATATATGGGCATACTCTTATGATAATCCTGAGTACTTTAAAGCATGGCATGTAAGTCTTTTAGCTGAGGACATTGAAGAATGTTTAGCAGAAGGTTTAAATTATGTGGCGGTGTTACCTAGAGGGCATTTTAAGTCTACAATATTAGGACATGCCTTTAGTGTTTGGAGATTGTTGAAGGCTCCTAGAGATATGTCCGTACTTTATCTATCTTATAGTGATGGTATGGCTAAATATCATATTGCGGAGATAAATAAGGTTGTTAGTAGGAATCCAATTATCCCAGAATTACTTATCAATCGAAACCCCAAAGCAGATTTTTCTGCTAGATTTTATAAAAACAATAAACCTATGGAGATTATGCATGGTGGACTGTTTTCTTTCAAAAGAGGAATGCATGTTAATGGAGCCTTGGTTGCTGATGATGTATTGAGAGACCCAGAGAACCCATTGAACATGGGGCAGATAACTAAAGTAGAAGACCACTTCATGACAGAATCAATGTTCATACCTTTAAAAGAAGCTCCTGTAATTGTGGTGGGGACACCTATGATGCCCGGAGATTTGTTAGCCAAACTACAAGATGATGAACGATTCAAGTCTAGGGTTCTTCCAGCATTAGACCCTGTTCCGGGGCGAAGGGTGTTAGCACCTGAGATAATGAGTGAAGAATATTTATTAGCACAACAAAAAGCAAGACCAAAATCGTTTGCTTCAGAGTTTATGCTGGTACCTCACTTTGCTACTGTATCCTATTTCAATGAAGAAGACATTTCAAAATGTGAAGATGAAAATTTAAGGTCCGCTCCTGCAACTAAGGAGTTTTCAGACTGGGAAAGTGGTGACCAAATGTTTGGTGGATTTGATGTGGGCAAGAAAAGACACCCATCTCATTTAGTTATTTTTAGAAAACGAGGGGATAAGATAGAACAGGTTCATCAATCCTTTTTAGAAGGGTGGAATTACTCTGACCAGATAGAATATTTAAATGAAACGGCTGATAATTTTAATTTAACTTCAGGATATATTGACAACACTCGTGGAGAATTAGAGGATAGAGGTTTGGACACTAGATGGAGACCTATGACCTTTACAAGAAAATCTAAAAATACTATGGCTGGAGTGCTTGAAAACTTTGTTCATTCAGGTATACTATCTATAATAAAGGATGAAAGACAGAAGCAACAAATCTTGTCTGTGAGCAATGATTTAAAGGCACCCAACACACCTATGGGACATGGGGATGCCTTTTTCTCAATTGCTATGGCTCTTCAAGCTGTACACGATACTGCCTATAAGTTCGTTGACTTGGGTAGTGCAACAGATTGGTTTAATGCTATCAGTCCGGGTGAAACCCCTGAAAGCAAACAAGAAATGCTTGATGAAACGAAGGGGTCAACAAAGGAGGGGGAAACCTCTATTAATCCTTTAGGGATGGAGCCTGTTAATCCTTTGGAGAAGGCTAGTTCAGCACCGAATCCACAATGTGCTGAAACAGTTTGTAACTCAAATTTCTGGGTTCCTGAAAGAGGTTTATGCCTCTATTGTGGATATAGACAATAAAGTAATAAATTTTTTAAAACCGAGGAGGGAACCCTAGATGACGTTAGTCAATTTTTCAAGTAAAACAACACAAATTTCAGACCAAGCCCAAGTAATTTTAGAGCATAGATATTTTTTAAAAGACTCGGATAATAAAGTAATTGAAGACCCTAATGGACTATTTAGAAGAGTTGCAAAAGCAATCGCAAAAATAGAATTAGATTATGGAAAACTTCCTGTTGAGGCTACTTTAGAAGAAAATGATTTCTTTGTAATGATGTCAAAGTTAGAATTCATTCCAAACTCTCCAACACTAATGAATGCCGGAACCGAACAAGGAACTTTATCTGCATGTTTCGTACTTCCACTAGAAGATAGTATGGAAGGAATAATGAAAGCAGCTACTGACACAGCGATGGTTCAAAAATTCGGAGGGGGTACAGGGTTTGCTTTATCTAATGTTAGACCAAGAGGAGATAGAATACGGTCAACACATGGTATAGCTTGTGGTCCTATTGAAGTCCTAAAGACGTTATCAAGAGTATCTTCTATGATAACACAAGGAGGTAAGAGGGATGGAGCAAACATGGCAGTTATGTCAATATACCACCCAGATATTTTAGATTTTATAGACTGTAAAAAAGTAGAAGGTGATATACATAATTTTAATATTTCAGTTGGAGTTGATTCTGATTTTATGAAAGCAGTTGAAAATAATATGGAGTATAGTTTAATCAACCCTAAAGATTTATCACTCGTTAAAAAGGTAAATGCACGAGAGGTTTTTAATAAAATTGTTGAGGGTGCGTGGAGAAATGGTGAACCGGGAATGATATTTCTAGATAGAGTAAATGAAGATAACCATGTTATCCAAGAATATGGAAACATGATTGCTACAAATCCATGTGGTGAACAACCTTTACTCCCAAATGAATCTTGTAACTTAGGTTCAATTAACCTTGCTAAATTTTATAAAAGTGAATCAGATATGAATAACCTTGATGGTGAATGGTTTAAGAAAATTGATTGGTCAAGATTAGAATGGGTTACTAGAAAGTCTACTAGATTCTTAGATAATGTTATTGATGCAAACTATTATGCAACTCCTGAAATTGAAGAGATGACAAAAGCAACTCGAAAGATTGGTTTAGGAATTATGGGGTTTGCTGACTTATTAATTCAATTAAAGATTTCATATGATTCTAAAGAAGCAAGAAAAATTGGTAAACTTATTATGGCGAATATACAAACTTGGTCCGATTCTGAATCTAAATATCTCGCAATGGAAAGAGGAACATTTCCTGCGTGGGAAAAAAGTGATTACTATAAGGTAGACAATCAAAAATTTAGAAATCATTGTAGATTAACAGTTGCACCAACAGGAACTATTTCTATGATTGCTGATACATCTAGTGGTATTGAACCAACATTTGCGTTAGCTTGGAAGAAACAAAACATATTAGAAGGTAAAACACTCAACTATGTGAACAAGTATTTTCAAGCAGATGCTAAGGAACATGGATTTTATTCCGATGATTTAATGGACTTTCTTGCTGATGGTGGCGACTTAAGTACTGTTCCTCAAGTTCCAGATTGGGCAAAAGATGTATATAGAACTGCACCTTCAATTAGTCCAGAGGCTCATGTATTAATGCAAGCAGCCTTCCAAGAGAATTGTGATTCAGGAATTTCAAAAACAATTAACTTTGCAAACTCTGCTACTATAGAAGATGTTGAAAATGCATATATGTTAGCATGGAAAAAAAGATGTAAAGGGATTACAGTCTATAGAGCGGGGTCAAGAGAAGTGGAAGTCTTAGTTAAAGGTAATGCTGAAGAAGATAAACAATTAGTTATGGATGGCTTTTCTATTGAAGAAAAAATATTAGAAAATCAAGACTTATGTTGTAATTCTCCTCACATTATAAATGAAGGTGGATGTGAAACATGCAAAAATTGTGGTTCTAGTAAATGTATAATTGCATAGGTAATTATAAAAAGTTTAGTATAATATAAATATAGAAGAAGAAAAGGAGTCATTTTATGACAATAGGGAATATGCTTTCTGATTCAGGAGAGCAATACGTAGCAAACAAAGACGATAATGGTACTTGGCGAATATTAGATATGTGGCACGCAGACTTAAAGATGCTAACTGCCGATGATGATGTTCCTGATGATAGCACTGCTGTCAAAATATTATCAGAAGGAGAATTCATAGCTTTAATAAAAACAGCTGGTAGTTTAGGGGTATTAGAGAATGCTTCTTTTGGAACTGGTGAAGCTGAGCTTGAATCAATAATTTTAGACAAAGACCAAGAGATACAATCCTTGAATGAGAAAATATTAAAACTAAAAGAAGAAAAATCTGAAATTACTAGAGATGTCACTCATTCAGAAGATTATGAGTTAAAAGAAAAAGCAATGGATAATATATTAAAGTTAGTATCCATGCAGGATATGACTAAACTAAGTAGGGATTAAGAATGAAATTATCTGAATATATACCTCAAGTTCCTCAAATGCAGCAACAAATGGCTGATTTGAATAAACAAATAAGTCTACTAGATGTAATGAAATCTGCTGGGGATGTAGGTAAAGCCCAAACTATTGGATTAGACCAAATAGTAAATACATGGGTAAGACATCAAATGGCTTATCGCCAACAATTGGTGCAAGATTTACAAACTGTTTCAATGTCAGTCGAAGAAATTAGAGGTCCTGTTTCTCATATTACAGGAGAAGTTTTTAGGAGAGGTGTAACAATTGTTCCTAAAATAGAAAATCCTAAGAAAGAACAAAAAGAATTAGTTACAAATTGGATTAAAGATTGTAATGTTTTTGACCAATCTCTAGAAGAAGTCCTTCGACAATTTCATTATGATGTGAACACATTAGATGATGGTTTTTTATATTTGGCGAAAGAATATAAAGATAATGGCGATGGAAGTGTATCTTCAAGACTTCAAGAAATCAGACGAATAAATCCAGCACTAGTTGAATTTGACTTAGACCAAGCTGGGTTACCAAAGAATGCTCATTACCTTTGTCCTATTCATAGAGAGATAGTACAAGATACCCAAGGTAAGTGTGTGAAGGATGATTGTAATGTAGACCTTCATCCTGCGATGTATAAGTATTATCATAGAAGTAAACACATGTATTTCTCTGATAAAGAAATTATTCACTTAAGTAAATTCTCACCATCAGAAACTTATGGATGGTCACCAATTTTAACAATCTTTGAAAAAGCATTAACTCTAGTAGGAATGGATAAAAACCTATATAGATATTTCTACGAGAGAAAAATGCCCGCTAGTATGTTAATGGTAACTACAGATGACCCAGAGTCATTACGTAGAGAAAGAGAACATATTGCTGCACAAACAAGATTAGACCCTAACTATATACCTATGGTAGCAGTATCTGCTAGAAACCAAAGAGGTAGGGTAGACATGGTAAGACTTTTCCATAGTTTAAATGAGATGGATTATCTTCCTGTTAAGGATGAAATTAGAGAAAGAGTTGCCTCAATGTGGGGTGTTACTCCAGCATGGCAAGGAGCTCCAGAAGCGTTTGGTGGTATGTCTTCTCAAACTCAACAACTAGTTGTTATGAGTCGTGTGGTTGAAGGTGACCAACGATTAATGCATGAGAAAGTATTCCCACAACTATTGGATGCTTTTGGGGTAACCGATTATGAAATACTATTACCACAACCTGAAGAAAAGGCAGAGAATACTAGATTAACATTTGCACAACAAAAAATACAAATTGCAAATCAGTTTGCTGGATTAGGTTTTGATATAAAATTAAAAGAACAAGATGTTCCTCTTTGGGATGCTGACTTTATGGTTAGTGGAGAACCTGTACCAACTGCACAAATGCAAGCAGAACAAATGGCTATGGGTATACAACAACAGAAAGACCAAATGGAACAGGCAGCTCAACAACAAGAAATGGAGCAACAACAACAGGCTCAAGGAGAAGAGGGTGAAGAAGAAGGATTAGGAGTTGAAGAATTAGGTGAACCAGACGTAATTCAAAATGCACATATTCCACCTTCACAACGAAAGTTTAAAGGTAGGACAGGAGGAAAGACTCCAGATTGGCATGATAAAACACCTGATGAAGAACGAGATATAGACAAATATGCTGAGGCAAGGTCTAAGAATGAATTAACTTTATCTAAAACTTGGGTTGAAAGTCTTTTAGAAAAAGGATTTAGTTCTCCTTTAATTAAAGAAGTAACCCCAGATATGAGCCAAATGTGGTTTGAACAAAGTGGAATTGATTATGTTGCTAATTTAAGTCCTACAGGAATTACCAATGTAGAAAAGGCAATCTTTGGTGACCCAACTAGATTTAGTAGAACACAACAAAAGAATCCTAAAGCTAAACAACCAACCGAGCTAAATATAGATGAAGAAGAATAAATTAAACAAGGCTTGGATAACTAACCCTAGAGGGCAAGATGACACCTATAAAAAGGAAAAGAAACTTCGTAAAGAAGGAGATGGTGGGGGTGGTGCTGGAACTAGCGGGTCTTTTGGTGATAGTGGGGGTACTGTATTTACCTCATCCAACTCCGGAATATTTACCCCAACTTATGGAGATAATAAGAGAAAACCAGAAAAGAAGAAAAAAAGTGGTGTTGGAAGACTTGCCGATTTCATTACAGATAATTCACCTGAACGAAAAATGGCAAAAGCAAAAAGCAACAAGTTTTTTGTAGACTTACTTCAATGGGTAACTAAAGAACTTCGTAAGGATGATGTTAAATTTAGACAACAAACATCTAGTACTTCTATGAATGACCAAGTGCAAAACCCTGTTGAATTCGATGCCGACCCTGATGAACAAGCTGATATTGAACAAAAAGATATGGAACAAAAAATCCGAGCTTTAGATGATAAAGAGGATATTAAACATAATGATAAAGACGAACAAGGTGATGCATCCGAAGCCGCACCAGCAGGATTAGAAATTCAATTAGCTGGTTGGGAATCTGGTCCCGCACAAGATGACTTACATCAAGGTGGGGATAAAGATAAAGAACAAGGAGAAATTGATGATGATGAGTTACCTAAAGAGAAAGAATCACCTTTTAAAAAATTTATAGGAAAAGATTTATATAATAAGTTAATAGGATAGGTTGTTGAGTATGTCTACTAAATATGATAGTATGAATACACTATGCCCTAAATGTGCTGGGCATATGAACATAAACGAAGACAAGGACTTACATTGTTTAATATGTGGCAAAACCATAGTTTTAACAGTTAGGAGAAGATATGATTCCAGAGAAGGTAAAATTAGAGATAAAAAGAAGAAGAGCCTTGGGAGCGACTTGGACAGCTATAGCGAAGTGGTTAGAAAAGGTTCATGGAGTAACCATTCATCGAACCACAATTCAAAAGTGGCACAACAAAGAAGAACCCTTGGTTCTAGACCCCAACGAGGAACTCTCGCCTCCTCAAGATAATCTAGAGACAAGAGTTAAACTAGATAAAAAGGTAGCCACTTATAAAAGTGAAGCAGACTTTTACAAAAAACTTTATCAAGCATCTCTTAAGGATGATGCTAAAAAAGAAATTATTGTTGATGCAATTAAAGAACATACTAAAGCACTTCCTAAAGTTCCAATTCGACATGTTAATCCATCAAGTCCACAAGGACATCAAGCACAAATTGTAATTTCCCCATTAACTGATACACATATAGGGGAGCAAGTCCATAAAGAACAAATGAAAGGACTTAACGATTATAGTTTTGAAATATTTAATAAAAGACTTTATGGGTGGTCAAACCAAGTATTAAAGCATGTTGAGTATCGAAGACAAATTGCACCTATTAATGAACTAATAATTCCAATGTTAGGTGATATGATTAGTGGTGATATTCATGAAGAGTTAGCTAGGTCTAATATTGCAAATTGTATGGAACAAATGATTAGGGGTGCAAACTTAATTGCCCAATCTTTACTGTTATTAGCACCACATTTTACAAAGATTACAGTTCCTTGTGTAGTTGGTAATCATGGTAGGATGACTAGAAAGCCACCTATGAAAGATAAGTATATGGATTGGGATTACTTACTATACCAATTCTTAGCAGCATTTTGTAAGAACCAAGATAATATTGAGTTCGATATTCCAAAGAGTTTTATAAATGTTTTCCCGGTTTATAATCGAAACATATTAATTATGCATGGAGATTCTATCTCAGGTGCAGGAAGTAGTATGGCAATCACAGGGGCAATATCTAAATTAAGAGGAGTTCTTCAATATAGAAAGAGTTTACAAGCTGAATTAGAAGATGCTACGGATATACTTGGAGAAGTAGATTTTGATAGTGTGATGATTGGACACTTCCATAGAGTTGATGAAGTTGATATTGGAACAGGTGAACTATTTATTTGTGGTTGCATGAAAGGTCCTGATGAGTTTGCATTACAAAGATTACATGCAGCATCTAAACCAAAACAAATAATTACTTATTGGCATCCTAGATATGGATTTGTGGGTAAAGAGATTATTTATTTAAATAAGTATGATGATTCTAAAAGAGAATTCGTTGACACCATCCCATCTACTTGGGCAGATTTAATAAAACCTGCAATAAGTTAGTATAATAAACCCAAGGGGGTTTTTATATATGGGAAAAATAGAAGACACTATAGAAAAAGGTTTAAAGGAATGGCTTTGGGAAATAGGAGAAGAGGTGTTAATTGAAGCACAAAATCTTGTTCCTGTAGCGAGTGGTAAATTAAGAAATTCAGTATCACTTATAAAAAAGGATGATGGATTTATAATTAAGTATGATACAGATTATGCAGCTCCAGTCCATAACCCTAAGTTTTTAACTCCATTAACAAAGCCCCATGTACAAAATGTTCCTTCTCATTGGAGAAATACTCCAAAGGGAAAAGTAAAAGTCAAGGCACACACTAAAACATTTAAACAAGGATGGAAACCAGTACCAACAAGAAATGAAGCTTGGTACTCAAAAAATGTGGATGACCCTAGTTCTTATAATAAAAATGAATGGATACATAGGGCATACAAAAAAGTATATAATAGGCTAGATAAAAATGAACGAAAGCTCTTGCCTAAAAAAATAGCAATAAGTACAGGACACGCTTAGGAGGTAAGACATGGTTGATATAAAGAAAGTAACACCAACACAAGAATATATAATAGCAAAACATTCAAAGATGGTGGGAAAAGTATTAGATTTAGTAGAAGCATCACTCCCAGAAGGGAATCAATGTGATAAACTCAAGAAACTTATTCAAGTTCCTCTCTATGATTATCGTAACGATATGTTACAATTAGATTCTACAGGCACCCCAACAAATCCATTACAGGATTAATTAAGAAATTATATTATAATTCTGTAGGAAAATTATATTTATTTAGTATAATGAAGTAACGTTAAATATAAACGTTATATTATGTTCTATAGAAACAGGTCGGAGGTGGCTTAGACCAACCTCTTTTGGTGGAACAAAACAAAAGAATGGAAAACCATATAGGAGGGAAAAACCCATGGCAGACATATCTGAAAAGATTGAAAAGCAAATGGAAGGAACTAACCTTGCTCTAGCCGCTGTAGCTGAAGTCCTACAAAAAATGGATGGAAGATTGGCAAAGGAAGAACAAGACCTAGTTGCTGCTAATGAAGCTGATGCACAAGCCGCTGCAAGAGCCGACCTTGTAAAATCAATCGCAAACGAAGTTATCGCTAACATTAAGAAAGAAGGCTCAGAAGCTGGACTTGATGTTGATGGTAAAGAACGAAAAGCGAAAGCTAGTGGTGGAACACCACAAAATGCTGACGATTCTGAATCTGGAGTCACACCGACTACAAAAATAGAAGACCAGCAAAACACAATCCAAGCCATGCGAAAGCAGGATGAGGATGAAGAAGAAGAAGAAATCGACAAAGATGGCGATGAAGATGAAGAAGAAGAGAAGGGTGGAATGGCTTACAAACAGGATGATGCAGAAGACGAAGCTGCTGACGAGCCTATAGAAGAGAAAGGAATGGAT
>Ga0208299_1001475_pt1 | contig 17538 bp, 24 predicted proteins | sample 15_taG_FD_184089 | JGI IMG/M metagenome (GOLD analysis project Ga0208299, IMG submission 184089) | Marine viral communities from the Subarctic Pacific Ocean - 15_ETSP_OMZ_AT15312 metaG (SPAdes) (version 2) | ecosystem: Environmental > Aquatic > Marine > Oceanic | place: Pacific Ocean | collected...
ACGTTGAGTTTGATTACGCCCTAGCGGCGTAGTCATGGGGAATGACGAGAGCCTTATTAACCAAAGACTGTTCATCGATGGTTTTCTTCGGAAAGTAGATGTAAAGGGTTTTTCCAAGTAAGGCCCACAGGACAAACTTGGTGGTGCGCGGTGCGAGTTTGTCAGAGTTCATAAACTGACTAACCTTGTGAATGACGTTGTATTAGAGATATTTAGGACCCGGGTTCGACTCCCGGCACCTCCACCAACTATTTAATAATATGCAGAAACTGTTTGAAAATTGGCATAAATACTTAAATGAAGATTGGGATGAAGATGTTGCTGCTGTCGCGGACCGTCTTGCACAACGCAAAAAGGTGTGGCGCGCCAACGTAGCTCGCGCAAAACAGCGCGAAAAAACAGCAAAGGCTGGTGCGGAGGCTTGGAAACTATCTGGCGATGACGCAGATTGGGAAAAATTTAAGAAATGGAAAGATGAGGAAGGCCGGCCACCCGAGCAGCCAGAAGATTATGAAAAAGCGCTGTCACAACAAAAAAAGAACAGAGCGCCAGATATTTTGTCATATAATTGCAAGAAGATAAAAAGATGGATTTCTGGCACATCTTGGTCTCGTATTGGGACTTTTACATGCGATAGTTTGATAGAAGCCACGCAAGGACTAGCCGAGAAGCAAGGACGCCCAAGTCAAATTTTTTCGGATTCTAAATTTATAAAAGTGATTGGCGAAGGCGCATATGGAGTCGCAATTCTGTTCGATAACGGCCACATAGTTAAGATTTTTAAAGGCGGCGTGCACGGCGGTCTAGAAGCAGAATTGAAGACATATGCCAAACTGTTGAGTTCCCAGTTAGCTGGATCCGCGAAGTCACACGACTTAGCCGTGTATGAGTATGGCACTATCCCAGTTTATGTTCCTGATGCACTAATGGATATGGTTCCTCCTGTGGAATATCTCGGATATGCAGAGATTGGGAAAGTGATACCATTCAAAAGCTGGCTCGAAGACAACTTTGAACCAGATGCCGCGGGAGACATATATAATTTTTTTGATTTGGATTTATATAGTGGTCTTGAATATGCGTCGAGAAGATCTATTACTCGCATCAGGTATGGGAATGACTTGGCACCGTATCACGTTAGGCCCTTTGAGAAAATTAAAGGCGGCGCAGAAGAATATGCTGATTATATTATAAAGTGGATAAAAATCCGCGGACTCGACAAGAATGCGCGCGGTGAAAGGCATTATGGGTGGGCTAAAGACAGATTCTCATCGGACGACGAGTCAGAAGTCCCTGCTATGCCGCCGCAGCTTTATTCTGCGAAGGGAAGAAAGCTACTAAAAGACTTTTTAGTGGCTTTATATGATGTAGCAAAATCAAACGACGGAGAGTTTTTATTTGGAAAACAAACTAACGATGTGCACACAGACAACTTTGGTGTATCATACCAGACCGACGAGATTATTATTTTTGATAGGTGAACAATATGAAACTTTTATTTGAAAATTGGCGGAAACTTCTTGAAGGTGATGTAATTCAATTTCCTCAACAGCCTAAAATAAGCGAAGATGATTTGCAGCTTATCATTCAATTTGAAGATCAAATAGCAGAAAGATTAGCTGCTATGCATGGCAATATGGCGTCTATCCCTGTAGAAGATATTGAAAAGCTTGAACAAATATTAAATGATGTTGAGGAATTGTTAAAAAAATGAAACTCCTATTTGAAAATTGGCGACAGTATCTGAATGAAAATAAGAAAGTTTTTTATGTTGACGTAAATTTACTGGTACCCTCAGAAGAACTGGGCCATGGAAAAGATCATGATTGCCCAAGTCAAGAATGCGAAAACATAGTCCAAGATAAGATGCAGCAAATGCAACAAGGAAAAATAAAACCTCTAGAGGTTTGTAATCAAGCGCCGGCCAACCCACATAGAGTAGATGACCAACCAAAAGCTCCTAAATCTGGAATATCTGAACCGGTTTATTTTGTTTTGAATGGACATCATAGGCTAGAAGCAGCAAAAAAATTAGGATTAGAAAAATTACCAGTATATTTAACACCTTTAGAGACAAAATAAGTGAAACTCCTATTTCATAATTAATTTTGCTGTTTAATAAGCAATAGGCAGTTTCTACTATAGCTATAAGACTTTTGGAGAAAACGATGGAAGAAGAAAGCAAGCCCATTCATACGGGAAAGAAATGGAATAACGAAAGCTATCATACAAGCTTTGACAAGGCAGATGCTATTAGGCAAAAGCTAATAGGAATTTGGGTCGATAACCCGGTTTATGAAGGTATGCAGGTGAAGGTGAAATATATGTCTTCTAAAGATATGTTCGCCGTTAAGACGCGCCGACATCCGGATTTTGATCCCAAAGAAAGAAAAAAGGAAACAAAAAAAAATGGGAAAGGTAAACGACGAAATAAAAAAAATACAGATCGAACAAAGTTTGACTCTACCTCAGGTATTTGATTTATATCCACACTTGGCTTCTCTTCAATACGAAGAAATAAAGGAAGAAAGCCAGCTTAAAGAAGAGAGTAAGAAGCAACTTCAACTTCTTTTAGATTGATTGCTGGCCCATAGCTCAGTAGGTTAGAGCGCCATTCTTATAAAGTGGGTGTCGCGGGTTCAAGTCCCGCTGGGCCAACCATTTAGAAGGCAAAGACCTATTTAGATAGAGGAATGGGTTTTGACAATAATCGAGTGTGAAGAATGTAGTTCTGAGATGAATAGTAATGACTATGGAACCGACAACACATGCGTATCTTGTGCATGCGGAAATATCCAAATAGCACATATAAAAAGTACTCCTCCGACTCGACTAAAAGGCTATATTACAGTAGGCTATAGCCGTTCATATCCTAATATTTATGAGGTTGTTGATGATAGCGACCCAGAGCCTGAAAAGAAAAAAGAACAAAAATCTGTTGGATTTTAATTAATACTTTGCTATAGTTACGAATGGAGGCAGAGATGTCTGAGCGATGGAGCTTGTGGACTCGAAATGTCGTCGATAAATATAAAAACTGGTCTACTGACTCGATTAAGCGAGACTTGTCGCGAAACGCATCGCCGTTTGCCGTATGTATGGAACACTGGCAAGGGGATTTTAACATCAGCACTCTCATACGAAACGCCAATGCATTCAATGCTAAAGAAGTTTTCTACTTCGGCAAAAAGCGCTTTGACCGCCGTGGAACGGTTGGCAGCCATCATTATATTCATTTTACACACCTTCAACGTGATATATCTGAGTTGGTAGACTTAAAAAGCGAGTATGCTCTCGTCGGTATCGAAAATAATATTCCCAATACTAAAAAACTTGGAAAATTTGACTGGGCCGAGCTGCCGAAGCCTCCTTTGTTCATTTTCGGAGAGGAAGGCATAGGCATAACAAAGGAGACTCTATCCATTGTTGATGTGTGTGTGGAGATTCCTCAGTATGGCTCGGTTAGAAGCTTGAATGTTGGAACTAGTTCGGGGATAATAATGTACGACTTTGTGCAATATTTAAGAAATTCCAAAGATCCTTATAACTTACCGAGAGAGAAATGTGATGAAATCTGTAATGAACAGAGTGAATCATCCCAATTAATTCTCCTTTAAAATTTAATATAGGAGAGCCTGAAAGTCCGCCAATTGTAGGTATGCCATAGAAGTGCCTTTCTGCTAATTCACCAAACGACATCCCTTCGAAGATCGGCGCCATGGCGCCTTCTAGAAGCCCGGTCGGTGCACCAATAGCAAATACTTTTTCTGCATATTCTGGCTTTTTAGCAGAAAGCTTTAATGGGGGCAGCGATACTTTGGATGTATCATTGAACTTCATCAAACACACATCTTTGCTTTTATCAGACTTTAAAATATACAGATAATAAAGCCGGTCTAGACGATCATAAGCCTTCATTATAATTTTTTTGTCTCTTAGCAGCACTTTTTCCATGGCAGAAAATCCAGAGCTTATATCGCAAACATGAGCCGCGGTCAGAACTACTTTCTGGCGATCATATAGCACAACAGCTCCGCTTCCAGTTGCATACTGCTGCCATTCTCCACATGTTTGAGTTTCTTTATTGCAAGTCTCGCTATATACCCATGCTTCTAACTTTAATATAGATTTTTTTACTCTAGACGCTGACTTAGTAAAGCTAACTTGTACTGCACAACTAGTTACTGTTAGAGTAAAAATTAAAAGTAAAAAAAATCTAATCATATTTTAAATAGTCGCGAACAAGGCTTTAAATGAAACGAACATATATTTTAGACACAAACGTTTTTCTAACGAATTCAGAATCAATATACGATTTTAAAAATCACGATATTGTTATTCCCTTGAAAGTGTTAGATGAAATCGACAAACATAAAAAGAGACACGACGGCGTAGGCTTGAATGCTAGAGCAATTATTCGGACTCTGGACTCTTTGAGGGCAAAAGGCAATTTGCACAGAGGAGTCAGACTTGGCAAAGGAAAAGGAATAATCTCAGTAAGAGGCTATGACCTTGACGACATGCCGGCTAGTTGTGATGTTTCTAGTGCTGATAATCAAATTATTGCAACAGCGTTAACAGAACAATCAAAAAATCCAAAAAGAAAAGTAGTTGTTGTGACGAGAGATATCAACATGCGTGTTAAGTGCGATTCTTTGAAAGTTCTCACAGAAGATTATATTGTTGACAAGGTTGTTGAAAAAAGAGAAGATTTATATTCTGGATTTTCTAAAGTTCTAGTTGACGAGCAAATTGTAGATCGTTTTTATGCTGGCGAAAATATCCTGCTGGAAGAGAAGGGCTTACAACCAAACCAATATGTTATGTTGGTTTCAAACTCAAATGAGAAAAAAACTGCTCTGGCGCGTTATTTCAGCCATTTGAAGCCGCTGTCAAAAATAAGATTAGATAAATCTGGCATTTGGGGGCTCAAGCCAAGAAATAAAGAACAAGAGTTCGCCTTAGACCTCCTTTTAGACCCCTCTGTGGACATCTTGACTCTTATTGGCCCTGCAGGCTGCGGAAAGACTCTCCTGGCCATTGCAGCCGGCCTGGAGGGCATCTTGGAGGACTCTACATACAAGAAGCTTGTTGTTTCGCGCCCTGTACAGCCGCTAGGCAAGGATATTGGCTATCTTCCTGGCACAATGGAAGAAAAAATGCGCCCATGGCTAATGCCGATCCAAGATAGTATTGACTTTCTTCTAAACGGTAAAAAAGATCATATGGAGCACTTTTTTGAAGACGGCACCATACAAATAGAGGCACTAACCTATATTCGTGGCAGGACAATATCAAATGCATTCATAATAATAGATGAAGCTCAAAATTTAACAACACACGAACTTAAGACTATAATAACTAGAGTTGGTGAAAATACTAAGATAGTTCTTACGGGCGATGTGGAACAAATAGATAATACATATCTTGATGCAACATCAAACGGCTTGTCATATGCTGTTGAAAAATTTAAATCATATGATCTCTCTGGCCACGTAACTCTTATAAAAGGCGAAAGATCTAGAGTGGCTACACTAGCTTCAAAAATATTATAAGGTGAGAAAAAAATGGAAAATCCAGATTTAAGTACTGTTGTTGAGATTAACTCTGAGCTAAAAGAATGGCTTGTGGAATATGTTGGAAATAAAATGGCACCTGAAAACGGAGAGGTCAATACCGAGATGGTTATTCATGTTTTGGCTGACGAGTTCCCTGAGGTAATAATGCCTCTGGCCGAAGAGAATTTTTTTAGAGGATACGAGCAAGCTCTGACTGACTTGCAAGCCGCGGAAAAAGATGAAGAAGATAAAGAATAAAATAAAGCAAGATAATTTTTATAAAAAGCTAGCATATAGCAGCATCTTAGTAAAGATAGTCGATCCTCCTAGTGAGAATATTGACATAGAAGAGGCGATATCGGCAATAGAAGAGGCCATACCATATGATCTAATTTCTGGCTATGTTGAGGAAATTATTTTTGGTAATTTTGATTTCTTTAAAGAGAAAAATTTTAATGCATTTTATGATAAAGAAAACAAAATAATATATATTAGAAGCGAAGCACAATCAAGCCAAAGGGATTTACTAGATGACTTAATACATGAATTATCACATGCAATCGAGAAGAAATTCAATATGGATATATATTCTGATGGATTTTTAAAGGCCGAATTTATTAAGAAGAGACTTAAACTATTCTATTCTCTAATTATTGACTACGGCTCAGAGATAACTGCTGATAAATTTTTAATGACTTCATATGACGAAGAACTTGATAGTTTTTTTTATAAGGCCGTAGGTTACGAAAAAATGAAAAGTTACATTGGCGATATTTTCCCCAGCACCTATGCGCCTACTTCTATTAGTGAATATTGGGCCGAAGGATTTGAGAAATATGTTTTGGGCGACCATGATGCGCTTCGACGCTGCCCAAGATTATATAACAAGATTGATACACTTTTTAAAGGAGAGTAAGATGAAATTTGCAAAAATAAAAAACAACAAAGAGCAACTACAGATTCGCTCTACTTCGGGCCCAATGAACCCGAAGAGGCCTCTAGAAACTCTTGAGACTTGTAATACAAAAAAAGTAGTGCAGCATGCTGTTGAAAACGGCTGGATCGATGCCGCATCTATCGCGAATGTCACAGGCCATAATTTAAATAACAGAGAAGGTGCCATTAATACTGTCTATGTTATTGAAAAGAAAACAGCTATAGACAAACAAGAGAATGTCCCTATAGTTAAGAAAAAGGCATCTAAAAAAGCTGTATTAAATGAAAAAACAAAAAAGTGAAAATAGAGGACATATTAGCTTTTCGGAGCTTAAAATTTGGAATGAGTGCCCTTACAAGCATAAGCTAGTTTATCTTGATAAGATTAAGCAATTTAAGGGAAATGAGCATACTGCGTTTGGAACTGCCATGCACCATGTTTGTGAAAACGTGGTTGTTGACCATGACGCAGATCTCCTGCACGCTTTCAATTCCAAATTTTTAGAAGAGCTGGCTCTTCTTAAAGAAAAGAAAATCGAACTCAATAGAAAATTAATTGAAGATATGAGAGTTCAGGGGAAGAGTATGTTGACTTCTATTCTTCCTGGACTCAAGGATTGTTTTGAAGATTACGAAGTAATATCAGTCGAAGAAGATCTAATGGAACCACTAGATGATGTGTTACATTTTAAAGGCTTTATTGATTTGGTGATTAAAGTTGGCGAAACATATCACATAATTGACTGGAAAACTTGTTCTTGGGGTTGGGATACCAAACGAAAGGCAGATCGCATGACTACTTACCAGTTAACGTTATATAAGAACTTCTTTGCCAAGAAGCATAATATTGAACCAAAAGATATTGAAACGCATTTTGCTCTCTTAAAAAGAACCGCTAAAAAAGATCGCGTTGAGATATTCCGCGTAACTAGCGGCCCTAAAAAAACCGAGAATGCGCTTAAACTCCTCAGCATGGCGGTTTATAATATAAAAAAAAGAAATTTTGTTAAAAATCTTGCGTCGTGCACTGGAGGCTACGGCTGTGAGTTCTATAATACAAAATTTTGTACGAGGTAAAAATGAAAAAAAAGACGATCGTTGTTTTGTCAGATCACCCACTTTCACCTTCCGGTGTTGGTACTCAAACAAGATATTTTATCGAAGCTTTGCTTAGAACGGGAAAATACAGATTTGTTTGCTTAGGCGGCGCGATAAAGCACACAGACTACAGCCCAGTTAAGACAGATCAGTGGGGCGATGATTGGGTTATTTATCCTGTTGATGGCTACGGAACGCCGGATACTCTTAGGTCTATTATGAGAACCGAGCGCCCCTCAATGCTTTGGTTTATGACTGATCCTAGATTCTGGGGCTGGCTGTGGGAGTTTGATAACGAAATTAGATCTCAGATACCAATGGTATACTATCACGTTTGGGATAACTACCCTTATCCAGACTTTAACAAGAGATTCTATGAGTCAAATGACCATATTGCGTGCATATCGAAAGTTACTTATGACATCGTTAAAAACGTCGCACCCAACGTCGGCGCCTCGTATATTCCACATGCAGTAGATCCGAATGTCTTTAAAAAACTACCAGAAGAGATGCTGAACAGCGTTAGAGAGAATGATATGCCACAACTCAAAGACAAGACTGTATTTGTTTGGAATAACCGCAACGCGCGACGTAAACAAAGCGGAAGTTTAATTTATTGGTTTAAGGATTTCTTGGATAAGGTTGGCCATGATCAAGCATGCTTAGTAATGCATACTGATATTAAAGATCCCCATGGTCAAGATTTAAATGCGATAATAAACAATCTTGGCCTTATTAACGGGGAAGTGATATTTTCGACACAAAAGGTCTCCCCAAACCACCTTTCTATCTTATATAATCTTGCAGATTGTACGATAAATGTTTCTGATGCTGAAGGTTTCGGCTTGTCTACTCTAGAGTCTTTATCTTGTGGTACCCCGATTATAGCTACTTTAACTGGCGGACTTCAAGAGCAAGTTACCGATGGAGAAGAGTCGTTCGGCGTCGCTCTTGAGCCGGCCTCGAAGGCTATTATTGGCTCACAAGAAATACCCTATATTTATGAAGATAGAGTATCTGGCAAGGATGTCGTAGATGCAATGGTTAAAATACATAACATGTCCAAAGCCGAACGCGAAGAACTAGGTCGTAAAGGGCAGCAGCATGTTGCAGAAAACTATAGTTTTGAAAAATTTGGCGAAAGGTGGGTCGGGACTATTGAAGAAATATTAGAAAAGCATGGCGAATGGGATACGAGAAAAAGCTATAAGCCATGGAACTTCCAAGAGGTAGCATAATGAAGAAGAGAGTTTTAGTAAGAGCCCCGTTTTTAACGCAATCTGGCTATGGAGAACATGGAAGATTTGTTCTTCGTTCACTTAGAAAATATGAAGATTTTTTCGATATATACGCAATTCCAATCAACTGGGGCCAAACAGGGTGGCTCTGGGAAGACAATGAAGAGAGAGGTTGGTTTGACAACATCATAGCCAAAACTGTGTCTTACAACAGAGATAATCCGGCATATGATATGTCTGTGCAGGTTACAATTCCAAATGAGTGGGAGAAATTAGCTCCAGTTAATATTGGAGTTACAGCCGGCATCGAGACAACCATGGTAGCCCCTCAATGGATTGAGAAATCTATGTTGATGGATAGAATTATTGTTACATCTAATTTTACAGCGCAGGTATATCAAGGAACTAAATGTGTGGTTACCAATACTCAGACCGGCGCCTCCGACGAGAATTTTACAACCCCCACTCCATTTCATGTTGTTAACTATCCATATAAAAAGTCTCTAAAATCCCAGCCAGTCCAACTTGAGCTAGATTACGATTTTAACTTTTTATCTGTGGCACAGTGGGGCCCTCGAAAGAATATAGAGAATTTGATTACTTGGTTTGTTGAGGAATTTATCGATCAAGAAGTCGGTCTAGTATGCAAACTACAACTTCATAAAAATTGCACCATAGACAGACAGCAAACGCTTAACAACCTTGAACAGCTGCTAAGCAAATATCCAGAGAGAAAGTGTAAAGTATATTTACTCCACGGGCATCTAAAAGATGAAGAAATGCTCTCATTGTATAAAAATGATAAAATTAAAGCATTTGTTACTGCGACTCATGGCGAAGGCTTTGGCCTTCCAATATTCGATGCAGCATGCAACGACATCCCAGTTCTCGCACCTGATTGGAGCGGTCATTTAGATTTTCTTTATATGCCAGTTAAAGATAAAAAGGGCAAACTAAAAAATAAAGCTATGTATGCCAAGGTTGATTATAATATGGTCCGGGTGCCACCTGAAGTTGTTTGGGATGGCGTTTTAGTCGCGGAATCACAATGGTGCGATCCGCAGCAAGGATCGTTCAAGATGAAACTACGCCAGCTCAAGAACGACTATGGCAGATTTAAATCCGACGCTAAAAAGCTTGGCAAATATGTACGCAAAGAATTTTCGGAAGACAAAAAGTACAAGCTGATGGCTGAGTCTATTGCAGGAGTACCGCTAGCGCGGGTAAATACTGAAGATCTCCCAAAAATTTCTATTATAACTTCGGTCTATGATGGTGACGAATACATTGAGCCTTTCTTAGAAGACATTACGAGACAAACAGTTTTTAAAGATAAGTGCGAGCTGATTTTAATCAATGCTAACTCTCCTGGCAACGAAGAAGAAACCATCAATAAATATTTAGAGAAATATCCGGATAATATTATCTACAAGAAGTTAGATGAAGATCCTGGTATTTATGGAGTGTGGAATATGGGAGTTGAGATGTCAACGGGCGAGTATTTAACAAATGCTAACCTAGATGACAGAAAAGCTCCATGGTCCTTGGAAAAGCATGCAAAATCTCTTTTTGTAGATGAAAGTGTAGATTTAGTTTATGCAGACATGGCAATAACAAACGAGCCTAATGAGACCTGGGAGTCCAATTCGGCGGGAGATCAAAAATATAACTTTCCGCCGTTCTCATATGACAATTTAAAGATGATGAATATGCCACATGCCTCCCCCATGTGGAGAAAGTCTATACATAATAAACATGGGCTATTTAATGCCAAATATAAGTCTGCTGGTGACTGGGAAATGTGGTTACGCGCAGCCTCTCAGGGTTCACAATTCAAAAAGATCGACGGCGTCTTAGGCTTATACTACTTCAACCCAACAGGGATATCAACGAATCCAGACAACTTCGAATGGAAAAGAGAAGAGGAAAAGGAAATTTATGAGATGTACGCGAAACAAGAAGTCGCTGCATGAAGTTAATTACTTTCTCTCTTTGGGGCACTGATCTTAAATATCTTGTCGGCGCCACGAAGAATGCTGACTTGGCTACAGAAATATACCCAGAATGGATATGTAGATACTATGTTGCTGAGAGCGTGCCTTACCATTTTATAAGAGATTTGGAAAGTAGAGATAACTGTGAAGTCCACCTTCGACCCGGTACCGGCTCTTGGAAGTCGATGTATTGGCGATTTGAGCCTGCCGGCGAAGATGATGTCGACGTTATGATATCTAGAGACACCGATTCACGCTTGAATATGCGTGAGAAAGCGGCCGTTAACGAGTGGCTAGCTAGTGACAAGGGGTTCCATATCATGAGAGACCATCCGTGGCATAAATACCCTGTTCTGGGGGGCATGTGGGGCGCTAAGAAGGGCATCTTACCAAACATAAAAGATCTGATTAGCGACTTTGCGCAAGAAGATAAATATGGAACTGATTACGAGTTTTTTGCCAAAGTAATCGCCCCTCTGGTGGAAAATACTTATCTAGCCCATGACGAATTTTATTCCGGTGACCCGTTCCCGACCAAAAGGAATGGACTGGAGTTTGTAGGGCAGGTTTTTGACGAAAATGAAGAGACAGCCTTAGAGCATACAGCCGCTCTGAGAATGTCTATAAATGTGTAAAAATGAAAAAAGCATATATTTTGCATCATTTAGGCTTGGGAGACCATATTACCTGCAACGGCCTATACCGCTTCTTGTCAGAGAAGTACGATCAGCTAATACTTCCAGTTAAGCGTCATAACTATTTATCAATAACACGAATGCTCTCGGACTTGAGCAACGTGCAGATAAAAGTGCTTTCTAATGAAGGAGTGACCCCTGAAGAAGATATGGTTTATTATGGCAATATGCTCATAAACTATGATAATTTAGTTGATAGCAACAACATGTTTGATATTATTAGACTGGGCGACTACGATAGCAATTTCGAAATATCTGATGATTGCAGGTTTGATGAGGTATTTTATAAGCAAATGAACATACCATTCATAGAATCTTGGAGTAAGTTTGAAGTGCCGCGAGATGTGTCTGCTGAAAAGAACATCTTCAATATTTTATGTGGCCGCGGGAACGAAGGCAGATACATTTTTCTTCACGAAGATTCTTCCAGAAAGGACATTCTCGATAGAGGGCTAATAAACACTGATATGCCGATCATCACTCCCGGTATTAACGAGTATCATCATCTTGGCGATGACGACGGCGTAAACTTTTTTGATTATAGATACATATTGGAGAATGCTAACGAAATTCATTGTATAGAAAGCTCTTTTTCTATTTTTATAGACAGGATTGAGACAAGTGCTGCTAAATATCTGCATAGATATACACGTTATAATCAAGCACCACCGACGCTTAAAAACAGTTGGAACATCTTTGAATGATGTCTAAAGTTGTTTTTACAAATGGGTGTTTTGATATTCTCCATCGCGGCCATATGGAGCTTTTAAAATACTGCAAATCACTGGGGCTTGTTATTGTTGGCCTGAATAGTGATGAAAGCGTCAAAAGGCTTAAGGGTCCAGACAGACCAATAACAAATCAAGAAGATAGAAAATTTATGCTTGAATCTTGCAAATATGTCGATTCTGTTGTTATATTTGACGAAGATACGCCTTACGATTTAATAAAGAAGTATAGGCCTGATATAATAGTGAAGGGCGGCGATTACAAAGAAGTAGAAGTTATTGGAAACGATCTTGCTTCTGTGCACATATATGAGTTTTTAAATGGATATTCAACAACTAAAATCATCGAAAATATTAGTAATAGGTGACTCTTGCATTGATAGATATCACTTTGGAGAGTGCAGGCGACTCAGTCCCGAAGCCCCCGTGCCGATTTTTAGACTCCTCAAAACCAAAAATAGCCCGGGCATGGCAGGCAATGTAAAAGAGAATTTAGTTAATCTGGGAAATAATGTAGATCTTATTTCCAACAAGAACAAGATAACAAAAGAGCGCTTTGTGGATATGGAAAGCAAACACCATATTATGCGCCTTGATACTGGTGAGCGAAAAAAGATAATTCCTTGCAGCAGTGTGGAAGATATTCCTTATGACCAGTATGATTGCATTGTCATATCGGACTATGATAAGGGATTTTTAGATTACAGCTCCATAAAGAAGATTACGACGGTAGCACATGAAAAAAACGTTGTGGTTTTTGCCGATTCCAAAAAAAAAGATCTTAGCTGTTTCTACAATTGCTTTATAAAAATTAACGAAGGAGAGGCCATCAGCGCTGTCAAGCAGCCTGTTGCATGCTCTTTTATTATAACTCTTGGCCGCACTGGTGCTCTATATGAAGGCAAAACATATAACTCATTTCCAAGCGAAGTCGATGACACCGGATTGCCTCCTAACGTTTGTGGGGCCGGCGACACTTTTCTTAGCGGCCTGGTGACACATTATATGACGAGCAATAATATTGGCGAAGCAATAAGTTTTGCTAACCTGTGTGCATCGATAGCTGTCAAGAACTTTGGTACTTACGCAGTAAAACTTAAAGACACAGAGAAGGCTCTTGGAAAGGAAAAATGACATATGTATTTGACATAGATGGCACCATATGTTCTTTAGTTGACGGCGAATATGAGAAAGCAAAGCCGCTTAAAGATCGTATACGAAAGATAAACGAGTTGTTCGCCGATGGCCATACTATAATTTACTATACTGCCCGCGGCATGGGCAGACATGATAATAATAGAGCTTTAGCTGAGTCGAGGTTTTGGTCCTTCACCCACAAACAACTTGAAAGCTGGGGAGCTAAATTTCACGTCTTGCGCCTAGGCAAGCCAAGTGGAGACATTTATATTGATGACAAGGGGATAAAAGATGAAGACTTCTTTGCCGATTAAATTTGTTCCTAAAGGCTGGGGATTTGAAAAGTGGATTGTCAACTGCGAGCAGTACTGTGGAAAGCTACTTTATTTTGTCAAAGGCATGCGCTGCTCTTGGCACTACCACAAAATCAAAGATGAAGTATTTTATGTACAATCAGGAAGAATGATGGTAAAGTATTCTGATCATGATGATTTAGACTGTGCTAATGAGATTGTTCTAGAACCTGGAGACAATTTTCACGTATATACTGGCCTGCGACATCAGATGATAGCGCTTGAAGACACGGAGCTTTTTGAGTTTTCGACACAACATTTTGATGAAGACAGCTATCGGCTGATAAAAGGTGATTAGTGAATGTTATACAACTAAATAAATTCGCTGATTTACATGATGGCGAGAAAATAATTTTCTGTAAAACTGATTATATCGCTCAGGAATTCGACAATATTTCTAAAAAAAATCACGATGTTGTGCTGATAACTGGGAATAGTGATTATTGCATAACTGATGATATTGTCCTTAAAGCGCCCAAAAATATAAAGAAATGGTTCTGCCAAAATCGACTGTCAGACAGCTTTTTATTGCAATCTTTGCCTCTGGGAATAGAGAATAGTGTAGATTGTGTAAGGTCAGGCCATGGCCATGGCTGGCCACATGCTATAGAAAAGCTTAAAACACTTAGCAAGCCGCCCACCAAACAGCCCTCCGGGCTTATATACGCCAACTTCAGCATCAACACAAATAGAGTCGCGCGACAGGAACTAAAAAACAAGTCAATTGAAATTAAACATATCACTTGGCACGAGCCAGACATCAGCTATCCAAGCTTTGTACAAAATATTTTGGAGCATGAAGCGACGCTCTGCGCACAGGGCAATGGCATGGGCGACAATCATAGGATTTACGAGACATTGTATTTATCGAGAGTTCCGATAACATTCAGCCAGGAGCAATATCGATATCTGCATAATCTATTTCCTACAGTATTGATTAGTGATATTGATATGTTAGAAGACTATAGCTTGATGAGGAGTAAGTTGGATAGCTGCTACAAATTATTGAATAAAAAATATTTAGATTTTGATTATTGGAAAGACATGATACTAGATTCTACAGGAGGTATATAATGAAAGATGTGAAACTCGGAGAAAATGTAACGATTGTTGATCCAGCTAATCTATATGGCTGCATAGTAGAGGATAATTGCTTCGTGGGCCCGTTTGTGGAAATTCAATCAGATTCGGTCATAAAAAAAGGAGCTAGAATTAGTAGTCATTCGTTTATCTGCTCCGGAGTGACAATAGGAGAGGATACTTTTGTAGCTCACGGAGTCATGTTTATTAATGATGTTTTTTCTGACTCAGATTCGTCAAGAAATTGGAAAATGAGGAAAACAAATGTAGGAAACAATGTTAGAATAGGCTCAAACGCGACGATCTTGCCGGTTAATATTGGCGACGGAGCCATCGTCGGCGCCGGATCTGTTGTAACAAAAAACGTACCAGCAAACGCGGTAGTTTGTGGTAACCCAGCAAAAATAATGGAGAAATAAATGAATATAGGAGTTGTTGGTTGCGGCTATTGGGGTAAAATTATTATTAATAATTTAATATCTCTAGGTTGCGAAAACTTAACATTGTGTGATAGAAGAGACGTACTTGACGGTATCAACATAGGAAGAAAATTTAATCGTGTCGAGGACTATAAAGACATGGCATGCGACAAAGTGTTTGTCTTGACGCCTCCTACCGAGCACTATGATGTTTGCGAATATTTTTTAAATAAGGGTGTGGATGTCTTTTGTGAGAAGGTTTTGACTACAGGCGTTGAATCTTCATCACGATTATACGAAATCGCCAAACTAAACAATGCAAATTTATTTGTTGATTGGATCTTTACTTTCAACAAGCAAGTCAACGATTTGAAGTCTATTTATGAATCTGGCGCTTTGGGCGAGATTAAGCATGTTACTATGAATAGACAAAATTTTGGCCCAGTTCGCTTTGATGTCGACGCACGCCTCGATCTGGCTAGCCATGATGTTTCTATTTTATTTCATATTTTTGAGCAAGAGCTTAAGCTTGGCAGCTGGAAAAGTTATAAAAGAAGCATAGATAGTAAACAAAATGACAGCGCTGTCGGCGTCTTGCAGTTTGAAACCTTTACTTCTTTGATCAATGTTAGTTGGCAATATTCTAAAAAAGATAGAATGTGTTATTTTGATTTTGAAGATGGATTTGCAACTTGGGATGATTCAAGCAAGAGTTTATTGGTAGAGACAAAAAATATCTTGCCTACTTTAAAAGAAGATAACACCAGCCCTCTCCACATATCGATAAGAAGCTTTTTGCAGGACGCATCTTTTAATTACGACAAGCAAAAGAGCTTAACATTAAGGACCATTGGAGGCCTATAATGACAGTTAAATTTAATGATCTTCATGCGCAATGGCAGGTAATCAAAGATGCTTCGCTCATCGGCTTAAGCAACTTGCTTGAGAAGAGCTGCTATATTGGAGGCCCAGCGATTAAAGAATTTGAAAATGCTTTTTCTGACTTTATAGGCTGCAGGCACAGCATCGGAGTTTCAAGTGGGACAGATGCTTTAAAATTGGCCGCTGAAGCTTTGCAGCTTAAAGGTAAAGTTGGAGTTGTAATCCCGGCCAATACGTTTATTGCAACCATCTTGGGAATCGAACGCGCATATCCAAATGCAGAATACATGCTGGTTGATCATGACGAATACTACCAGATGGATGTAAATCGACTTCAAGAAGTGCTTGAGTCTAGAAGACAAGACTGGGATGAATGTTTAATCGTGCCGGTTCATTTATATGGCCATTGCGTAGATATGATTAGCGTGATGAAACTGGCCGACAAGCACAGCTGTTACGTGCTGGAGGACGCTTCTCAGTCTCACGGGACAGTGACTGCCGACGGCCGTCTAACTGGCAATATTGGCCATATTTCTGCTTTCTCGTTGTATCCTGGCAAGAACCTAGGAGCGCTCGGAGACGCCGGAATCGTAACTACTAATGACAAGTCTTTGGCGGAAAATGTAACAATGCTGAGAAACTATGGCTCTAGGAAAAAATATTATTACGAGTTCAAAGGCTACAATAACAGAATGGACACCATTCAAGCTATTTTCTTAAAAGAAAAACTGAAGCACCTAAAAGAGTGGAATGCATCTAGACTTTCAGTTGCAAGTTACTACAATAATAATATAAAAAATCAAAAAGTTGTAAAACCAAAAATTGCAAACTACTGTAAGCTACACACATATCATATTTATTGTTTACAAGTAGAAGATAGAGATGTATTCATGAAATATTTACAAGACAACGGCGTACAATGTGGAATTCACTATCCGATTCCGATCGAGCTTGCAGAGCCTTATTCTCATTTTGGAAAAAAGTTTTACTCAGACAATACGAGATATGCTGCTTCTAGGCTGGTAAGTTTGCCGATGCACCCTTTCATGTCTGAAGAAGACATGCAGAGAGTATGCGAGGTAGTAAATGGATGGTAAAGAAAGAAAATATTTGCCTACTTTATCTGAGTTGGTTGATCGCTTGTCAATCGCCCAACTAAAAGAGGTCTTTATATTGGAACACAAAGAAGAGTATGCTCAAGAAATTAAAGATATAGTTCACGATATTCAAATTATTTTAAACCAATCTGATCAAATTAGCGCCGAAACAATTAGAGCAATTGTGGTATTATCACAGATGAACTTACATATATGGCATAATGAATCAAATTATCGCAAAGGCCTCAAAGATGGCAATGACCTTGAGTTAACTCATGGGATAAACGGCATTAGAAATACTGCAAAAAATAAAATACAAGAAA
>Ga0208299_1001476_pt1 | contig 17530 bp, 27 predicted proteins | sample 15_taG_FD_184089 | JGI IMG/M metagenome (GOLD analysis project Ga0208299, IMG submission 184089) | Marine viral communities from the Subarctic Pacific Ocean - 15_ETSP_OMZ_AT15312 metaG (SPAdes) (version 2) | ecosystem: Environmental > Aquatic > Marine > Oceanic | place: Pacific Ocean | collected...
TCTAATAATAGCGTTAGCATTGATTTTTTCTAATAAAAAAGGAATATGTTCATAAAGATCACTATTAACTTTATGTTCTAAATAGAAAGCATGTGTCATATAACTGTCCTTACTATTAGGAAATTTATTTAAAAACCATGGAAAAGAATTGCCTAAAATTAAATTTTTAAGACCATTAAAATATTCCTCTGGTAAAAAATTATCTACTACTTTCATCATGCCTTTCTTTTTTCATGCTGTATTAAGTATGTTTATAACATACTTATAAAAAAAATCAAATTAATCGTCGATCCAAGCGCCTGTTTCAGCGTCCGTAAGTTTCCATTTGCCTTCATCTTCTTTCCACTGATATAATCCAGTAGGGTCAGGATTTGGAACAGGTGGTACATATTTTGCAGCAGCAGAATCCCATGTCCAGCTTGCTTTTTCTGGTTCTAAAGGTGGAATAAATTGATCTAATGCTTCATCATATCTTCCTCCGACCGCAGCATAATGACCTCTATTAGGTGTTTTTCCGCTTCTGTGTGAACCTTCGAATGTATTAAAAGAAGTTTGTTTATAAGTTCCACCGCCATGAATGCTTTGTAAATATGCAATTCCAACAGCTTCTGATTCATCTCCGTTTTCGTCTAAACAATTTTTATCATCTACTTTAGATATGTTTATAACAATATTGTTTTCGTCTAATTTTGCAAAAGTCGCCATATTAATTTCCTATTGATATTTGTATCTTATACAAACCAAGCCTGCTCCTCCCGAACCGCCTGGAGTTGTAGGACTTGCTCCTGATCCTCCACCAGATCCCGTGTGTGTTTTTCCTGAGTGTTCACCTTGACCACTTCCAGCAGATGCAAAAGAAGTTCCTCCGCCGATAACACCTCCGCCGTATCCGTAAGTATTACCGCCTCCGCCTCCGCCTGCACACATTGCTAAGCCCATAGAGTTTGCGGGAGTACCCGTTGGAGCGTTTCCTCCTACGGATGATAATTGTGGACCGCCAGCTACTATATTTGAATAAATTCCTAATCCTGCTGATTTGGATGGGGTAAACATGCTCATGAAACCTGCTGGGCCTAATGCGCCACCACCTCCTCCTTGGTGTCCTGGATTCCCTTGAGGGGGAGTTACAGGGGGACTATTTCCAGTTGAAACATCAAAAGGAGGTATTCTTCCCGGAGCTCCTCCAGAGCCTCCGTCAGCACCTTGGTGACTGTTACTACCGCCACCTCCGCCTGCAGATGTAATCGTAGAAAAAGATGAAGCTCCGCCGTTAGAACTAGCGCCTCCACCAGCTCCTACTACTATTGGATATGTTCCTGGACTTGCAGAAACAGGAAGCATTGTTCCTGAACCTAATATATCAGGGTGAGTTCCGCCGGAAGCTCTATAGCCTCCTGCACCTCCTCCACCACCGGATGCCGAGTTACCTGATACACCTCCTCCGCCTCCGCCGCCAACTACCATGTAGTCAACAACAGCACTAAAAGGATTTCCTGATCCAACGCTTGCTACTGTAAGATTTGCGTCAGATTTGAAAACGTGTATTTTATAATCACCTTCCGTTATAGTGTGATCTCCACCAGTAGCAGAAATAAAATTTCCTCCAGCAGATCCTGAAGAAGCAGAATAAACTCTTCCATCTGAATCAACAGATAAATCAGTTAATGTAAAATCTCCTTTTGATGGTTTAATTATTTTAGGCATAAATTATCTTTCCTCCTTATTAAAATTAATCTATCAATTCAACATATGAAACATGCCAATCTAAGTCACTGGCAGTACCAGCTGTAATCGCGATTAAATCTGTTTCATCTAAATAAATTGGTGTATCAATTAAACTTAATGTTGAATCAGCAGGTACAGAAATTGTACTTGCGATTTTATAATATGTTGAACCGTTATCATTACTGACTTCTACTGTTGCATCACATGCATTAGTTCCATCATCATTTGAAATTAAAATTGTGTCTATTCTTACTGCAGATTCTGCAGCAACGTCTATCATAGTTGTTCTGTTAGTATCCCCTAAAGATCCCATTGCATTTTTAGGTGATATTGTTGCGACGTTTACAAGATTTGGTGTTGCCATTTTTTATACTCCTATCCTTTTTTATCCGAAAATCATGGAAAGTACAATACCTTTTCCATCAGTTGTTACAAGCTGCGTACTTTGGTTTGTACCAGCATTGTTTGTTAATTTAACAGTACCAGTACCATTTGGAGCTGTTGTTATATCTCCATTTGCTCCATCAGCTATTACAAAAGAACCAGAATTTGTACCATTATTTGTATTTAAAGTTAAATCTCCCGTTCCTTGTGTAGTAATTGTAGCATTGGCATTATTATCACCAACTTGAACTGTATCTGCTCCAAGATTAACATCGCCTGTTCCGTTTGGAATTATATCAATATCTGCATTTGAAGTTGAAACTATGTCTTGACCATTTACATCTAAATCACCACCTAATTGAGGTGAAGTATCATCAACAACGTCTCCCCCAAACTCAACTGTAGTAATATTTGGGTTAGTTCCATCATCTGCTTTTGCATAAGCTAATTGAGTTTTACCACTTGCAATCGTAGAACTTGTACCTGTTCCAGAAACATATTTTAAAACTACGTTCTGAGATCCAGAAGTTCCATTCTTAACTAAGTAAAGTTGTTGAACATCTAAAGGAATTGTAACGTTTCTAGATGCTGTAAGTGTTCCTGTAAATTCTATAACTCTGTGTGCAAGAGTTGCACCAGTTCCACCGTCTGTTACGGAAAGAGTTGTGTCTGCACCATCAGTTACTGCTTGAGTAGTATATCCACCAGCTAATTGTTCAATAATTTGTAAATTTGTATTTGTCTTCGTACCCCAAGTACCAGCATTTTCACCAGTTGCTTGTTTCTCTATACCGAGAGGTGTGTATGTTGATGCCATATTTTATCTCCTATGCGACGTCACTATAACTTGTATTTGATCCAGTTGCAACATCGGAATAAGAGTTATTTGAACCAGTAGATTTATCGCTATACGATGTATTCGATCCGGTTCCTTTATCAGAATAACTATTATTCGATCCTGTTGATACATTACTATAAGATGTATTTGATCCCGTGTCAACAGGTCCGTAAATTGGAATTGTTGTAACACTTCCTAAATAAGAAGTTGTTGTTATTCCAGTTAATCCCATTATTTGATCAGCTGGTGCTATCGCTCCAACAGAAAAGCTTGCAGAAACTCCAGTTAATCCCATAACATCCGCAGGACTTATTGCTCCAACAGAAGCAGTTGTAGAAAGACCAGTAGGTAGTATTATAGGGTTTGATGTAACTGTAGCAGTTCCTTGTGATGAAGTTATTGACTGACCTGATACACCAATTGCCATATCTGTTGGTGTAATTGCTCCAACAGAAGCAGTAAATGATTGACCAGTTAATCCCATAACATCCGCAGCAGTTAATGATCCAACGCTTGCTTCAAATTCTTGACCAGTTAATCCCATAACATCTGCAGGACTTATTGCTCCAACAGAAGCAGTGAAGGATTGACCAGTTAATCCAACAACCATATCTGCAACAGTTGTAGATCCAACACTTGCAGTTACAGAAAGACCTGTGGGCTGAATAACTTTATTTACAGACTCGCCCCATGATTCTTCGCCCCAGCCATTTCTTCCCCAACCAACTAATGTTCCAACACTAGCTAAATCTCCTAGTGTAGAAGTTATTACACCCGCTGTTGAAATTCCTACAACATCTGCAGGAGATATATCTCCAACTGATGAAGTCATTGACTGACCTGATACTTCTACTGTTTCAATAGCTGTACCGGTGGCTGTTCCTAAAGAAGAAGTTATTGATTGACCAGATAGTTCTACAGAATAATGAATACCCCAACCTGAATTCCCCCAGGCTTGTCTTCCCCAACCTGCTAAGTTTTCTGCATTAGCTGTTCCTAAAGAAGAAGTTATAGAGAGTCCTGTTGGTGAGATTGGCGTTACTAGATCAACTGTAGGATAAGTTGCATCAACGTTAATTGACAAACCACTAAGTGAGGCTATTGTTTGAGCAGACCCTTCTGCAGTTCCTTGTGAAGAAGTTATTGATTGACCAGATGGTTCAACAGAATATTCAACTCCCCAACCGGAGTTGTTCCATTGTTGTCTTCCCCAACCTTCAACGTTAAAAGCTGATTCATCTCCTAATTCAGAAGTTATAGAAAGACCTGTTAAAGAAACAGTGACTGTATTAGATTGCCAAGTGTTAACACCCCATGGTACTGAAGGACTGTCTCCACCCCAAATTGATGCCATAAGGATTTACCTCCTTATGCTAATCTAATGATAGCTGTTGTAGCTCCCGCTGTTGGGAATTGAATTGTGAAAGTTCCAGATGAAACTGTTTTATCTGCACCAAATGCTATAATAGCAACCGCATCAGTTGTCGATGTATCTGTCCCGGTTGTTGTATTATATATCATTGCACCATTTGCCGTAAATGTAGCAGAAGTCCATGATACATCAGAAAAATCTGTGTAAGCTGTTGTTGAAGATAAAGTCACTCCAGCATTAGTTAAAGATGCACCTCCAGCAGTATAAGCTGTTCCAGAAGTGTTTGTAATTTCATTTGAAGTTGAATAATCAGTTGTTGAAGCTCCTAAAGATGCCGAGCTTGTGAACATAGCTATTTTAAATGTATCCCCACTAGAAGAACTAAAATTGTGTTTTCCCTGTAAGAGTTCTGTTTTGAAACTTGAACAAATTGCTGATGTAATTGCCATATTTTATCTCCTATTAAGGGTTTGCTGAGTGTATTGGAATACGAACAGTACCATCTGTATAGTCATCTCTTCGTCTTCTACCAACTTGCTCGTTAGCAAACTTCTGTACTTCCTCTTTATACTTATTTTCATATAGTGTCAACATGTCCATCGGACCTTTTAAGTATCCATATGTCTCTACCAAGCAAGCATATAAAAGGCCATTTGGGAAGTTTAGACTGATATAATTACTCGTATTATCTGAAGCTAAAGTACTTGGCATTTTATTATAATGAACTCTAAATCTGTAAGTTGTATTAGGAACCGGAGCAAAAGCTATTCTACCAGATGTAGTCGCAGCATTTCCTGTAGCTCCTCCATACATAGCATAATATTTTGGTTGTCCTTGTGCAGCTGATGTTCCAGTTACATCTTGGTATTCTTGTAAATATGTATAATCTTTTTTCTCTAGCCATCTATTAGCTCCAGTGGTTTCAGATCCTGCGGTGCTATAAACTTGTATACCTCTAATAAATAAGCATCCTGCGGGTGTATTTATAGTTTCCTGTCCTGCTACTAAATTTCCTAATGATTGTTGTCTTTCAGCGTCAATTGGAATATCTCTAAAAATCCTGTATTGAGCATTTAATATAATATTTTCTAAAACAGCTGTAGTTAGAACATTAGAATCTGTTTCTGTGTAGTTTCTGATATTTGTAACTAAATCACTGTAACTTAATCCGGCCATTATTGAACTATCTCCTGACAAAGCGGACAGCTTTTTCTAAATCTACTGTGAATAACACAGTGTTCTGGTTTTTCTACATGCACTGGAATTTCTGGCTCCGGTGTTTTTAAATAATATTCAGCGTGTTCATCCATTTCTTCTGGACACGCACATTGTTTAATGTGAAAAATTTTACAAATCCATTTTTTTAAAAATTTAATCATGCTTCTATTGTTACGGGTCCTACTGAACAACCATACCCGCCTCCTTTAACTCCTCCATTTGTAGCAGTATCTGTATCAACTGTAAAATAAAAAAAATTCTGAACTGCGTAATCTGAGCTTACTCTTGCTCCTGATACATATAATCCTGTTGTAATTGCATAGCCTGCAGCTTTTGCAATTTTTGATCCAGTAATTCCATCAAAGGGTTGTGGATCAGAATATGCGAAAACAGATGTACCATTAACCCCTGTTACTGGATTATATGCAGTTCCTGTTCCTGGTGAAGTAGTTGGGGCACCTCTAAATCTATAAGTAGTCCCATTAGTTAATCCGTGTCCAGGAGCAGTAACATTTAGAATTCTAGATCCTGATGCATAAGTTTCAAAACCATCCTCAACTATTCTTACAGTTACTTCTGGCTCTGTTCGATCAGTTCTCACATGTCTTAATGCAATGCCATCACCAGAAATTGGTTTTGGTTCCAGCTGTGGTTGTTTAGGTTCGTATTCTGTGTAGTGAACAAATGCACCATTCCATTCTCTCACCATTTCTTTGTAAGGAAATTGCAATCCCGATCTATCAGAAATTGCTAATGCGTGTTTACCTGTTGCATATTTTGCCATTATGTACCTGGGTAGTAAGCTTTAGGTGTAATATGTGTACTTGAAGCTGACCCATCCTCTGCTAATGCTCTTGCTAATTCATCTTCATAATATAATTTCATAGCTTGAACTAATTCTGGTTTATATTTTTGTGCTAAATAAAAAGATAAGCCTGATACCATGCAAGGTAAAAATCTAAATGGAACATCGCTCGCATTTGTGTAATCTCCAACATCTTGAATTTTTTTTATATAATAGATATGCATATCTTTAGACGCATTTGTAGAATCTGGTGTTGGATAAACACTGACACTTACATAATCAATAAATCTTTGAACCCAATATTGAGCTGGTGTCCCTTTAGAAAGCTTGTTTGAAAAACCTGCATAAGTAGATCTATCTACTTTTGTCATTGGACTATCTGATTGAGTTGTTGCGGTTCTATTAGACCTTAATTGTCCTTCAAGAACATCTGACATTCCATAAATACCAGAAGGTGTTGAAGTGGCACTCGTGCCATCATCACTGGATCTATAAAATTTATATTCAGCTTGCCCTTCAATAAGATCAATATTTGTACTCGCTATTTCCCAATAGTGAATACCTCTATTTCCCCATTCTTGAAATAAAAGATTTAGGGTTCTTTTAGCTGTTTTAAGTTGATACCCAGCTACATTTTGTAAGCCAATACGTTCGTAAGCTTCTTCTATTATTTCATCGATAGAAAAAGTTTTACCGAATGTAGCAGTACCAGAAGTAGTGTTAGCCATCTAACCTCCTAGTCGTAAACTTTAATCCATTCACAAACTACTGTGCCGGTGTCTCCATTTGAACAAGCTGGTAATGTTAAGTTAACATCTCCAGTGTATCCAGTTGCTTCAGTGTTTTTTAATCCACCGAAAGTTGTGTAATCAAAAGCCATTTCACCCGCTAGTGTTTGAAACACTACGTCTGTGTCAGCATCCCATGCTAATCTAATAGCGTCTACTGGTGCTGTTATAGAAACGTTAAAATTAATTTTAACTAATCTAACTTTAGCACAAGCTGAGCCTACTGTTCCACCACGAGAATATTGTAGTGCAGAAACATCAACTATTTTAGTTGTGCCTCCAGTTGAATCAGAAACTACATTGTAGTGAGTGATAAGTTTTTTAGTTCCATCAAATACAGTTGAATTTAATACTGTGTCTGCCATGTTTTTTCCTCCTTTTAAAGAGCGCCTGCATTACCAGGCGCTCCGAGTTTAGTTATTTACCTATTACGCGTCAGCAAAAGGCGTTACCAGAGTACTTGACCCTAATAATTGTCCTGTGACATAGTAAGCGTTATCTGCTATTGCAGTGATTTGTACCCAACTTCCAGCTAATCCACCTTTAGTTGAACCATTCATAGTAATTACATCATTACTTGATGAATCAGAAATGAATGTTTTTCCACCAGCACTATCATCAATACCTGTATACACAGCACCGTAAAACTTATCAGTTCCATCAGTTAATATATCCATGTCTGTTGCTGCAGTTTCTACCCAGAATGTGTAAGTACATCCAAGATTACTTGCTACGTTGTAGTCATTTGCTCCAGCTACCGCTGATGAACTACCAGCTGTAATAGTAGGTAAAGTAAATTTACCATCTGCATCATTACAAGTGATAATTCTACCTGCATGATTAGCTACTGTTAAAGTTGTGTCAGCGGTTAAGCTAACAACTGCTTTAGGTCCGAAACTAATAAAACCATTTAATGATCTTACTGGTCCCGAAAACGTTGTGTTTGCCATAATATTCCTCCTAGAATATTTAAATGTAGTCCCTAGGGGATGTCGACTATACGCGTCTACATTTAAGTTTTTTTAAAATTTGTATAGTGAATTTTTTATATAGTAATTTTTAGTAGAGTGCAAGAGATCCTACAGTAAAAGTACGATTTCAGCGATGTGGCGTTTATCTAAGTTGCCACAGAAACTTGGGCAGCTGAATTACTGATTTTGTTTTCTCTATCAGCAATTTTAGACTCTTCAAGTTTGATCTCAGTAATAATGCCTTTAATTGCATTATCAATTTCAACCATATCCAGAGTATATTTACCACTTTGCTCATACTCAGACTGCCACCTCAACTCCAAGGACCGTTTTTGTTTGTATAGGTCTTGTAACATCGACAACCTCCTCATAGGTTATTCTATTTACGGGACCATACATTCCCGTTGATTCCCATTTTATACTCTTTTCTCCTAATTTGTCAAGGATTGAGTTTTCAATAGACGTCTGATTATCTTTCGCTTCTACTTCAAAAGAAGCGTGATAGTCATAAGCCCATATTTTTACTAGGAATTTTGTCATTTTTTTATAATCTCAAGAGCTATTGAATACCTTTCTTCTGGAAAATAAGGGGGAACAGCGTGAATAAGATTAGAATCAAAAATTAATAAAGAATTTTCTAAACCCTTTTTAACTTCTACTTTGTACCCCTCTTTTTTAAACATAGTTCCTATATTAGATTTATTTTTTAAATAATAAACTATATTTTTATCACATTCGGGATGGCTATGCCAACTAATATGATCTCCATAACTAAGATTAACCCAACATTTATGTATTACATATTCTTTTATAATTGGTTTTATTTTATCTAATAATATTTTTAATTCTTTATATTCATGTAAATTAGGAAGAGATTGTAAACCAGGGTGATTAGGTCCTAAATCTTTTAAAGTTGGTTTAACAAATTTTAAAAGTTTTAATCTTTCTTTTTTTGACAAAATATTTTTATATGCTTTCATGAATCTCACCGTTTATTTCTTAAATGTGGCGGAACTGTGTCCCGCCACATAAATTAGGTTTAATTACGCACCTTCAACGCCATAGATACCTCTAGGGTCTGATACTCCAAATGAGTATCTTTCTCTAGCTTTGTATCTTACGTTGCCAGTGTCGAAATCACCTTCCATTGCAGTTGTCAATGGAGCTCTGCTGAACATTTTCATTCCGTTTGGTACATCTGTAACAATGTAAAACGAATCAGTGTCAGTTAGGTAGTTATTCACTCTATATCCTTGAGGAATCATACCCATAGACGCGATTGCGTTTATATCGTTATCAGCTGTTCCAGTTCTGCCTGCAGACTTCATAAGTCTTTCAGCGTTAAACTGGTTTTCCGAAGGAACAATCATCTTCACTCCTCTTGCTGCAACTTTAAGACCTCTCTCGTCAGTCATCTTACCGATGTCGATAAGAGATTGTTCTAACGAAGTTTCGTTAAGATCCGCCTGAGTAGTTAAGGTATTTGAAAAAGTACCTGCTACTGTAGGGTGATTTGTTGTAAACAAAGCTTTTGCATCACCTGATTTAAATGTTGCTGTTGAAGGCAAACCATTTATTAAAGGTTGTACTGCTTTTACTTGTTTAGCATTGCTCATGGATCTTGCTAAAGCTTTTGTATAACGAGAAGAAATTCTGTCATACAAGTTGTCCTCGATTGCTTCTTCAGTAATCGCGAACGCTAAAGCGATGGTCTCGTGAGTGTAACGAGCTGTGAAAGTTTCTTGTGCTTCGTCAAAAGAAACGCCTGCACCTTCACCTTTCACTTGTGCGTTTGCAAAACCACTTAACATTACTTCCTCTTCGAAAGCTCTGTCAGATGATTCTGTAGTATAAATCTCAGCATGCTGATTTTCATACCTTTTATATTCCAGCCCAAATAGTGCATTTAGGCCTGGTTCTAGTTCTTTAACTAGCTGTGATCGTGATATTGCCATTTTCTATATGCTCCTATTATGCCCATGTTACCGCACCAGTGAAGTACTGATTAAGATTGTGAGCGACCACGACGCTTCTATAAGCGGCGCTTGTATTATTTGACGGGTCCTCTGCAGATCTTACCAATCTCCATTGGTTATTAGTAGCATGTCTAGTTGAATACGTTAATGTCGAGCTGGATTGACCAGAAGTTTCTGATCCCGCTGCAGTTACAGTTAAGCCATATGTTTTACCATATTCTGCTTGAGCTGCTGCTGCATCGATCGAACCAACGAAAAGTTGGTTAGGATTATCCATTACGAAGCATGTAAGGTCTTCACTATTAGCTGGAGTAATTGGTTGATTGTACCAGTTCGCCCACGTCGGCTTCAAAGTTGTTGCCGCATTGTAGAAGATACCGTTAAAAACACCAATACATGTATTTGTGATAGCTGCTTGAGCTGTGATTATATATCCAGCTGAGCTTTTTACAGCTGAGCCTTGAAATAAATCGGCAGTCATACCAGCATCAATGTAGTATTTGCTTTGACCTTGAGTAGATGGTGCATCACCAATCGTACCCGCTGCAATCAAACCAAATCCTGCTGTATTACTATTTGCCATAGTTATTACTCCTTTGTCTATATCGCTATAGACGGGTTAATTTAAATCGATAGTAGGGAATTGGTTGTTATCCCGAGAATAGTTAAAAAATTAACTTTTCTTTGTACCACCGAAGGTTACACGAGATTGCCTTTCAACATTGATTGGCATTCTCTCATCCTGCTCCTTCATAAGATCGTTTTCTACGGCATCGCTTCGTTCTGCATGACGTCTTGTCATATAGTCCTGACGTTGCTTCGCAATCTCGATTGGTACCTTCGCAAGTAGAAGGCCACCAACCCCAATCACTCCCTTGTATCTGCCCTCATCGAGGACTGGATAGTCAGATGCGTTTTCGACTTCCTCGGCACGTACTAACTCATAACCTTCTCTAATTCGAGAAGCTATGTTTTTAGTGTCTTGGAAACCAACACTCTCTGCTCTAATCCATCTATACCTGAATCCATCAGGTGCAGGGGGTGCATCTAGAGATGATGGTGGAACCCACACTTTTGGTCTCTCAGATTTTGACCGTGTTTGGTTCGCACGAGAAGTTTTTTTATCTTTTTCCATTTTACGCCTCCTTCGTGATTTTTAGTTGTTTTGCGTACTCTTCAAGTGGCACTCCTAATTTTTTAGCTATTGCTACCTGTGAAGAAGTGAGCCTCACAGTTTTGCGACCAGGCTTTACGCTTCTATTAGCTGAAGCCACTGTCTGAATAGGGGCGGTCGTTTGCTTTTCATTAGTTGTACCAAATTTATGCGGGAAGTCAACCTTTATTCTTTTATCAACTTCTGCATAATACTCGTCAGAGCTAGGATCATAACCTTCTCTTTCAGTTAAGTCCTTGTGTATCTCAAAAGCGGTATAAGTCATCGCTCTATCTGTTCCAAACCATGAGTTTTTAGCAGCCCATGATTCAGCTCGTGGATCCGGATTAATCGGATCTTCAGTAGAAGGAATATTAGTTCCACCTTGAGCCAAGTTTACAGGTTTCTCGGCCTGTGCTTGTTGTTTTATCTCTCGACCTTCTTGTGCTTCTTTAAGTTTTGCATTCTCAAATGCGAGAGCTGCAATTCTCTTATTAGCTTCTATTTGAGATTTGGCATCACCAGATTCAATAGCTGCAGCAAGTTCTTTTTCTGCAGACTCTAAACCTGATTTAACACTAGTCTCAAATTTTTTAACATAATCAGAATCAGTTTTTTCAAACCTTTTCTCTAATGCTTTTCTAGATTCTTCTACACCTCTAGCATAATCTAAAGCAGCTTTTTCCCTTCTCTCTGCTTCTCTCATTTTTCTAGTTAATTTAGAAATACGAGCTTGTACGCCTTTGCTGTAGTCTTCTAGTTTTTCATCTTCCTTTTTTTCTGGTTCTTGTGTTACTGTTTCTTTTGTTTCTTGTTCCGTGCTTTCTGTTTCTTGTTCTTGTTTCGGCGCTTCGGTTTCTACAACCGACTCGTCTTTCTTTTCTTCAATATCAATATCTACTTCAGGTCCTGAAGTATCTATATCTACTGTTTTCTTGTCTTCTTCTGGCATAGTTTCCTCCTCTATGGTTTAATACTCATGCAAGATGTCCTCTGGACTATCTAGTTTTGCTAACACTTCATCGTCGTTTAGCAGACGAATCTCCCCTCCATCGATTTTGATTCGGCTACCTGCATATCTTGCAAACATAACCCAATCATTGACCTTGCACCATGGACCTTCTGGATATCTTTCCTTATCCCTATAACATTGAGATCCCATAGCTAAAACCAAACCACATTGAGAAGCAACTTGTTGTCGTTCTAATGTAGCTTCGGCCAATACTATTCCGCCTTTAGTTTTTTCTTTCATTTTAAAAGGTAAAACTAAAAGCCTCCAACCAGTTGGTTGTGGAATTTTTGATTCTTCTTTTTTCTCTGATTTTTTAACTCCGACTAATGATGTGTCGGGTAACTCAATTTTTGGTTTTTGAGTTAATATCGATGACTGTTCCTTTTGACTCATTTTGCTCCTTATCGTCTAGCAGGTTAGAGAGTTCCTGTTTTATTGCCTCTAAGGCATTTATTTGTCCTATTATATACTTATAATTTTCCATATTGTCAACACCTCCCGATGTGACTGCTATAGATAAAGCTTGTAGTCTTGTATTTATAAACCTTATTAGTCTATTTATTACTGTTTCTAATTGCATTATTTTCCTTTTGCAAATTTACTGCTGAAGAACCTTTTGGGCCTTGTTCAACATCAAATGTTAATGTGTCGCCTTCGTGCAATTCTACATTAGCAGCTGTTGCTGCTGAAGAATGAACAAAAACGTCTTTTTCGTTATCGTCACGGGCTATAAAACCATAGCCTTTAGTTGAATTAAACCATTTAACTTTTCCTTGTATACTCATATTATCTCCTTTCTAGGTGTTTTTATTTTTCCTTTTCTTAGCTATTTTTTTAGACATTCGTACTGGAATTCCACCACTTGGATAACCATCAGAATTGCCTCCTAATTGGATTCTAACTCCACTAACCCAAGATTTAGGTTTATAAGAACGATTTGGTTTTACCACTATTTTTTCTTTTTTGCTTTTAATCCTAGTTTACCGTCTTTGATAACAATATCAGATTCCATAACTTTTTTATATTTTGGAAATTTCTTTTTAGCAGCTCCATGTGCACCAACTGTTCCAACAATTGCGGCACCAGTACCCCCTATAAGTTTTCTTTCAAATTTTTTTTTAGCTTTTTTTCTATCGCTTACTAATTTGTCCCATTTATAAGAAATATCTTTAAAACTTTTAGAAGAACTTTTTTTTAGTTTAGACGTACTCTGTTTAAGTCTCTGTGAAGGTGGTAATCCTCCTAAACCTTCTTTAACACCTTCATCAACAGTTTTTACTGCTTTATCTTGTATAGCTCTTTTTGTTGTTAAATTTTTTCCAGGTCCAACAGAAGTAATAGTTGGTGATTTTTTAGATCCACCTGTTAAAATTTTCCATGCTTTATAATATTTTGACATTATTTTTTTCCGCCATTCCTAAAAATTTGTGTACCCTTTATACCAAAAATACTCGCACATACAAGTATCCATAAATTTGTGAACCATGATGGCAACGCCTGGAAATGCTCAAAGAACACTTTTATCTTATCCATGGCTGCCGGATCGTCCGACCACACCCCATAGGCGAGCACCAAAATGGGCAACGTGAGAATCGCTAAAACTACCTCGTCCTTATAATCTTTGTCTCTGGATTCTAAAAGTTTGCCCTGGTAAGCTTCCTCGCCTCGAGACATTTTTTGCGCATGCATAAATTGTGCATCAGCCATAGCCATCTTTGTCTCTTGACGCTTTTTGTAAATATGAGTTCCAGCGTTGAGCGCTAATTTAACAGCACTAAACCACATACTAGAACCAAGTAGCTTTTTGAGGCTTACGTGTATACGTACCTTGTACAGTAACAGTATCACCTTGTGAAATCACGTTTCTAGCTCTTTTAACATTAGCTTTACTTCGTGGATCATAATGTAGATTCTGACTTGGTACTGAAGCCTTTTTTGTTTTTTTATAGTTTATAGCCATATTTTATCTCCTATTTTTTTGCTTATCAGTGTATAACTTAACATCTGCTGCTAGTAAAGCTTTATCCATACTAGTCTCATCTCTCATTTCTGCAAGATCTTCATTTTGATCTAGTTTTTCATCATGAATCTCTTTACCTTGCACCAATTTCGCTCTATCTAAATCAGCTCTTGATTCATCATAACGCTTTTTACGCTCATTTTCCATTGCTCTAAGATCTACTTCTCTTGCTTTTAATTTTAGTAATGGATCATGGTCAAATTGAGAAGTAATTTTTTTCTCTTCGTTCATAAACTCTTCAGTCATTTCAGCAATCAACACAGCTTTTCTTGCTTCAAGTCGTTGATTTAACTCTTGAAGTTGTTGTGCGGCTTGTGGATTAACTGCAGCCTGCTGTTGAAGCATCATCATTTGTTGCATTTGCTCTCTGAATTCTAATTGAATTTGTTCTTGAGCCATTAAACTAATGTGCTCTAAAATATTTTTCTGTAACGCAGCCATAACCATAGGATTATTTCTAACCATATTAGTTGCCATAAAATTTAAGTGCGAAGTTATGTGAGCTCTATGATCTTGACCAGGGAAAGCTTGGAAAGGTTTTCCACCTAATGCATCAATGTTTTCCATAGAAGGATCTTTAGGTGCATTTGGCGCAGGTGGTGGTAACACTGCATCAATATTTTTTACACCAATTGCTTCATACATAGTTCTATAAATTTGATACATGTTATGAAGTTGTGGATTGCTGGTTGCTATTTGTAATTGTGTTTGTGCTATTGTAATTCTTTGAGACATTGAGAAAATATTTGGATCCGCTACCGGTACAACATCTACTCTGTCATCAAAATCAGTTTGTTTAATATTTCTAGCTCCACCTACAACATCGTATGGGTATTCTGGTGGTAAATATTGTGCAACAACTTTTGATAATAATTTAAACTCATCTTTCATAGCTGCAAAACATCTTTTGTGGATTGCAGACATAACTCTTGAGCCTCTTTCAAGTAAAGCAATTGTAGTTCCAACAGCCGCTTGTTGATTTCCATCGCCAACTTGCATATCAGCAATAGCCGCGAATCTTTGACCAGCTTGAACAACAATACCTAAAAGATTTAATAATGTTTGTGATGGTTCTTTATAAGGTAGAGGGAAGAAAGCATCTCTTAAACTACCTCCTGGTGCATCTACATCTTTAAATTCACCTGGTTGTATTGGTGATGCTTCATCTCTAACTCTAACACCCCTTTGTTTAAAACCTGCAGGGAGATTAGATAAAGTTCCAGCGTCTAATAATTGACGGAGAGCCGACGTTGCCGTACGACTCAATCCGCCAATCATATGAATGAGTCCAAAGCCGTAAAATCCTAGTCCTGGCAGAAATTTGAAGTGGACGAAATATTGGATCTTACGTTTCTTTAGATCATTGGGCGCAAAGTTCCTTCTAATAGAAAGAACTGATCGGTTGCCTTCTTCTACAGTTACTATGTAGGGCAATTTTATTCCAGTCGGTTGTCCATCTGCTCCGACTTCTTCGAAACCTTCTAAGTCTAAATTAACATGACATTCTAAAACATTATAAATTGATTCTTGTCTGCCAGTCTTCTTAGTACCTTCTAATTCTCTTTCCTTTTTCTTTAAGTCATCATTAGTAGGGTCCATTCCTGGAGGACCTAATTCTATGTCTCTGTAGAAACCACCTACTTGTTGCTTTCTTAATTCGTTTTCTGAAATTTTTACAGTATGTATAACTGCTTCTGCATCTTCTAAACTTGTTGCAGTGTATGGCACGACTAAATCGTCTGCTGGTACAAATTTTGATACAGCTCTTCCTAAAGTTTGATCATAATAAATTTTTTTAAATGTAGATCCAGCTAATGGTAAATGAAATAACATAGAATCAAACTCTGCTTCGTACTCTTCCATTTGATCCATAATTAAATAGTTCATGTAATCTTTAACACGCACAGCTTGTTGCTCTGTTGCTGGATTTTTAACACCAATAACTTGTGTTCTTACTGGACCATCTGCTGGTAATAATTCTTTGTATGCTTGTGCTTGGAATTGTGTAACCGCTTCTGCTAAAACTGGGTGAGTTGCACCACTAGCTCCTTGGAAAGGTTCTGTTCTATTTTCATATTTAAATCCTAAAAGATCTAAACCTGTTGTATAAGAACGTTCCCATTCTTTTCTAGAAGATTTATAGTCCATATAATTTTGGACCATTTCATTTCCAATAGGTTCTAATACATCGTCTGGTAAAATGTCTGCTAAGTTATCAAAGTGTGATTCTGTTCCCGGTATATTTATAGCTCCCGGTTCAAAGTCGATTGTCGCTCCACCATCTTCTTCAGGTACAACTTCAATTGGACCTTTTTCTACAATTTCTTCCTGAACATCAACTTGAGCTGCCTCTTCTGGAGGAAGATCAATTTGCTTACGTGTGTTCGGGAGTCCTTTATCTATATCTGCCATTTATACTCCTAGTCATTCATATCACCGATCATTATTGAACGCAACCCCTGTCTTTCAGGTGGAATTGCATTGGGCCTTCTGATTCCAACTATGCCACCGCCCATATAATCTGCTCTGCCGCCAGAAGCCTTATTCAAATCATAAAATCTACTTGGATCAATTTGCTGTAAAGCTTCTTTATAAGATATACCCTTTTCCTTAGCTATCTTTTGTGCTTGGTCATATATATCTAAAAAAGTGGGAAATACATCTGAAGCTTTTTCTCTTTTATAAAAAGTTGGTTCCTGTGTTTTAGGGTCAATATAGTAATTAGGTTTTGAATGTTTTGCTACACTGTATAATCCTTCACCTGCTAATGATGCAATACCAACTGGTGTTCCAACCCTTGCTGCTCTCATTGCAAATGCAGGGGACATTCCAGCTAAAGCTGCTCTTTCAGCTATTTTTTTAAACATTGGGTTTTTTATTTTATCTGTAACACTTACTGCACCTTTTACCAAAGGATTAGCAAATGCAGCTTCTGCTTCAAAACCTAGTCTATCTTCAGTTTTACTTAAATCATATCCTTCTTCAGGTCTAAGCCCATAAGTTAAAGCAGCCACACCAGTTGGTCCAAAGCCTAAATTTAATGCCTTACCTAAAATCTTTCTACCTGCTTTAGTTGTAGCCGTTACTCCCGTTGCCGCTCCTCCTGTTAACCATGGATGTTCAACTGGCCAACTTTTAGCTTTGTCTATTACGCCTGTTTCTGATGCTTCTGCGGAAGAGGGGAAAAAATTGGTAGCAACAGTGGCACTAGTTCCACCTATTCCAAAAGTACCAAGAAGTGTTTTTATATCAACCGAACCTTTTTCAC
>Ga0208299_1001478_pt1 | contig 17512 bp, 26 predicted proteins | sample 15_taG_FD_184089 | JGI IMG/M metagenome (GOLD analysis project Ga0208299, IMG submission 184089) | Marine viral communities from the Subarctic Pacific Ocean - 15_ETSP_OMZ_AT15312 metaG (SPAdes) (version 2) | ecosystem: Environmental > Aquatic > Marine > Oceanic | place: Pacific Ocean | collected...
AACTCTCATTATGATCCTATATAGTCATCAGAAATAAATGAAAGGAAGTATGACCGATATAACTAAATATAGAAATGTTTCGTTAACGCACGAAACATACAAGACATTGATAAATTTGTCCAAAGTTTTGTTACCAGACGCAAAATTATCAATTAGTAAAACCATTGAGCAGATTGCAAATGAGAAAGCGAAAAAGTTAAATGGCAAGATTAAAAAAATATAGAGTACACAAAACAATTTGTGACGTGTGTGATGGCAATGGATATGTTAAAGTAGTCCATGTCGATAAAAAAGATCATATTCACCAATGCTGGGAATGCGACTCGGAAGGAGAATTTTATGTCTACGAACCCCCGTTTGTGGAGCACGATGATAATGCTCGCGGTAGTCGTAACGCTTACAAGTTCTTGCACTGAGTTTGCTCTGTTTAGCTCAACCGCTGGAGTTGCTGTAAGTCATAATGTCTATGCCAAAGCTTATAGTGGTGTAGATTTTTTAACAATTATTAGGACAGAAAAAGATATTAAAACTCATATCTATCACAGTTTAAAGAAAGAAGAAGATGAACGTAAGTGATGCTGCATACATAGCTGGACTCTTTGATGGGGAAGGTAGTATAACCTACAAACAATACATGAGAAAGAGAAAGGGTAAAAACAAAGCATATCCAACTTGGAACATACAAATGGAAATTTCCATGACAGAGCGTTCTATTATGATTTGGTTGGCAGAAGTTTTAGGATGTGGTTCTGTTAATAAAAGACCACCACACAAAGCTTCAATGGGTAAAAAAATGCAATGGAGATGGAGGTGTGGTTATCGAGATGCCTACTATGTGTGTAAATTAATTTGGCCATATGCTCATATTAAATTACCAAAGATACAAAAAATTATAGATCATTATGCGCGTGATTACGTATTTGATACTAACGTAGTGAGTCTACAACAATATAAAGAGACAATGACATTAGAATGACAGATAAAAAACAAGAAGTACAGTATGGAGTATTTACATGGGGACCATGTATAGTACATTTAAAAATATCAGAAGATTTTCATAAAATATTACTAGAAGAAGCAAACGCTAGTAGAGTTAAAGAATTAGATTATAGTAATAAACTGGCTGGAGTTATTAAAGAGGAATATATGTTTCGTAAAAAAGAAACACTTCTTCCATGGATATCTCAAATCTTAGGTGTTTATGATGAAGCATTTCAAAAACATAAGAACGTTCGTTATAAACCTGAAGAGAAGCCTAATTATTTACTTTCATCTCTATGGGTTAACTTTATGAAGAAGAATGAATTTAATCCTCCTCATGATCACTCCGATGAATTATCATTTGTTATATTTTTAGATGTGCCTCCCGAAATTACTAAAGAACAAGACGCATATGACGGTAGATCTGGTGGACCTGGATCATTAGGTTTTATTTATGGTGAGGGAAATAGACAAGCTATAACTTATCAATCAGTTAAACCCACAAACAGAGATATGTTTATTTTCCCTGCATGGGTAAAACATTATGTAGCACCTTTTTATTCTGATGTGACTAGAATATCTGTTGCTGGTAATGTGGCTAACTCAATTCAACTAAAAGATATGAAAAATTATAATAAAGCTAAAAAAGTATATGCGGAGAAAAATAAAAAATGAGTAAGAAACCTAAAGGTGCAAAATGGGACGGAAAATCAAGGGTTTCCACCGATTTGTATAGAAAAAGATGGGAAGAAATTTTTAAAAAAAAATCTCAAAAAGAAAAGCTACAGGAAACTAAAAAATTTTTAGAAGAGGTAGCGGATAGGAATGGTTTTTAAATGATGGAAGATAAAGATATAGAAGAGTTTCATAACATTGGTCGAAAGATCAAGTACCGTGAAAAATATAAATATATTACTGGTACACAGATCACGGAACAAGGATCACGGACCTACGATATAAATGGATCTAGACTTCCCTCTGTAACTACTATATTAGCCAAAACAAAAAATCAACAATTTCTAAAAGACTGGAAGGCCAAAGTTGGAGAACAAGAAGCAGAACGAATCAAAAATTATAGTAGTAGGCGGGGAACTTCCATGCACAAGTTCCTTGAATCTCATATATCAGGAGTTGGGTACGATGATCTTACAGGGATCGGACAAGAGGCGAAGCCCATGGCCAAAAAAATTATTGAAGAAGGTTTACTCCCTGTGGAAGAGTATTACGGCTCGGAAGTCACATTGTATTATCCTGGGCTATATGCTGGCAGCACTGACTTGGTTTGCAATCACAATGGTTTAGATACTATTATTGACTACAAGCAAGCAAATCGTCCTAAGAGACTAGAGTGGATTGATGATTATTTTTTACAAATAGCTGCGTATTGTATGGCACACGATGAAGTTTATCAATCAGAAATTAAACAAGGCATAATAATGGTCTGTACTCCTGACCTGTATTACCAAGAATTCAAGTTTTCCGGTACTGATTTAAGGTCTTGGAAACATAAGTTTTTAAAAAGATTAGACATGTATCACGAACTACAGTTTGATGAAAAAAAAATAAAAAAACCAATGAACCCGGAGGATTTTTTAAATGGAAACTAAAAAGAAACCAAGTGTTTTAATAGCGATGCCTTGTTACGACACGATGAAAGTGGAGACTTGTGTCTCCCTTTTAAATACTTACGCTGTACTTATGAAGGTAGGAATTACTTGTGTTTTTAAATCAGTTAAATCATCGCTCGTTACTCATGCGAGAAATTTATTAACTGCAGGATTTATAGGTTCAACTTATGATTATATGTTATTTGTTGATGCGGATGTAGAGTGGGAACCTACGACTGTTATTAGAATGTTAGTTCCTGAAAAACAGATTATTGTTACACCTTATAGATTAAAGGAAGATCCTCTGAAAGTTAAATTTCCTGTAGAGTTTGATGATCCTAAATATATTAAGGTTGAAGCATTTGATTTAGTGGAACTAAAGTCTGCTCCTGCTGGTCTAATGTTAATTAAACGTAACGTATTTGATACCTTAATGAAGAAACACTATGATTTAAAAATTGAATTTCCAGAAGAAGTTAGAAAGAAAATGAATATTGAGTTAGGTGTAGAAGAGGATGTAGTTGATAAGTATATGTACAATTTCTGGGACACAAGCTTCAAGGACCATGAATGGAAAGGAGAGGATATTGCTTTTTGTAGATTGGTGAGAGACGCTGGAATAAAAATATACGCGAATCTAGACTCAAGGACCACGCACCACGGATCTTATGGATTCACTGGCAAATTTGGGTCCACTCTAGATAGATTAAAGGGAAGAGAACTTGCAAAAAAGGACAAAAAATGAGTGATATAGAAAACTTATTAGAAGAACTAAAAGCTTATCGTAATAATATGGTGGCCCGGAATTATCCCTTCCAACGAATCAGCGATATTATTACTAAATGGGAAATGAAGAAAATAACTACTAAAGATTTCCTGGAAGAAGCACAAAAGACAAATAAAGAATTAGAAGAATCTTACCAAGAATCCAAACGACAAACTGAGGAACGAAAACAAAGAGAATGGCTCAAGGGATACAGAAAATGGAAGGAGGATAAATGAGAGAGCAGATATATAAAGCTTTAATGCTAAAGTACCAGTCTCATATGGAAGATGCATTACTAAAAATAGATATGTTGATGACCAATCCCAATTCGGTGATGGTGCAGCATATAGATGTTACTGGCGAGATTGACAAATTATTAAGTAATGTTGCGGAAGCTAAAGAAAAGATGGCAACTTTGAGGCAATATTATGGCACAAATTAGACTGGACATTTTCTATAAGAGTTTCTACAGATAATTCAGTGTTGATGAAAAAAAACATGAAAAAAAAGTGTCTTTATGTCCAAAAAGAAAAAAAGATAACAATACCAATGCTTTTAATCAATTTTAGTGGACATTTTAGTGGACATTTTTTCTCAAACTGGACATTATATAATGTCCATAGTAGGAGTGCCTCCGCGCGCGCGTAAGGCTGCTTAACAATAAGTGATTTATCTGGTACAACTCTTATATGCCTAGGAAAAGAAGAAAACAAATCGTGACTCATTCAACTCCCGAATTACCTTATCCTAAAGTCCGGGTGGAGTGGATCGATATCTTGAGCGATTCGGGCTGGGCTGACGATAGAGAGTTTAATAAAATGAAATTAAGCTTTCCTGTGAATGAAGGTTGGTTGTTTAATAGAGATAGATATGCAATTAAATTATTTGCTTCTTATGACAAGGATGATGATGGTACTCTTACTTTTGGGGATCGGACGATGATTCCGATGTCGGTTGTGAAGAAGATTCATAAACTGTAGGTGCTTCAATTGATTCAGCCTCAACAGTCTTTGCATTTAAAAGAGGTGCGTAGTCGTCTAAAATTTGTTTCATTTTTGCTTCTAGTTGTTCTTCTGTCATATCCTCTAGCTTACCTGTTTTTATTATTTTTCGGTCTATATATAATCCCGCTGCTTTTCCTCTATTGGCTTCAGCATTTACAGCGCTGGAAAAACTTCCTTTCTTTAAAGCGGCTTCTCTCAATCTAGCTAGTTCTGCTACGTGTCCTTCATAGGTCACTTCAAACTTTCTTAATCTCTCTTCTTTTAGCTTACCTACATAGGTTGCAACCAACGGAGACAGTCTTGGGTTCATTAGTTCTGATCCTTCTTGTCTTGCTCTCTTCTCAGAATAGCCAGCTAGTTTAGCTGCCTCTCCCTGTGAGACTGGTCCATCAGGTCCACCGAATACTACAAATTCGGCGAATCTTTTTTGCATCTCAGTTAATCTTTTTGGAACTCCCATGTTTTCTTCCTATACTATAGCCTATGATAAGGCTGCACCCCATTACAGATGTAATAGCTATTAAATGCCATACTAAAAAATTCATATTTGACAATTTAAGGTAACTATCCTATAAAGTCAATATGAAAGATGATCTACAAAATGGAGAAAGAGCTGAGCAAGCTACTTATGAAGATGAAGTTAGTTCTCGTAGAACTGTTACTATTCCTTTAAAAGAGTATGAGGACTTGAAGTCTGAGCATCGGCACATTACGGATCCATCTTTAATATCTATTATTGATAAGATAGAAGAATTAATTAGAGCATTAAGAAAACATATTATAAGAAAATGACAGAAGATTTAACATCATTACTTGAACAGCATAAAAAGGACATTTGGGAATGGAAAATGAAAGAATCTCAATGGATAAGAGATAAGAATCAGTTGGATGGTAACAAAAAAATTATAGAAGAGTTATCTACTAAGATGGTGGAGTTAGGGAAAACTAATTTATCTTTACAAGCTAAGGTCAATGAGTTGGAAGGCACCTTAGGAGGCGCTCAAGATATAAATGACAATCATCAAAGATATAATGGAAAACTTCAAACAAGATTGACAGAGGTTGAAGAAGATAATAAGAAGCTGGCAAAACAAATTCAAGATTTAACTAAGAGTAGACAACCATTCTAATGAGAGTACAAGACATGCAACAGTTTCTTTCTTCCTTCACTGAAGGTTCTGATGCCATCAAGAATGCTGTTATCTTTGCTGAAGTCAATGGCACATTATATGACATTAGAAGAATGGAAGTGCATGAGAACCAAGCTCCCATTGTTGGCTTCACAGGCCATACTGCGCATAGATTAGTTTTAAAAACTACTAAACCATCTCCAATAATTCTTCCAGATAAGTTAAAAAAAGATTACTAATGAACGAGGTTGTAACCTCGATAAAGACATGGGTCCAGAGGCAAAATTATATAAAAAACTTCGTAAAGTTTCTAAAGATATTTCATGGATTAGGATTGAAAACCTTAGCTCTCTCGGGACTCCTGATCTATTGGGGTATAATAATTCTGGTCACTTTTTCACAGTAGAATTAAAAGTTACAAAAGGAAATAAAGTTCGATTTTCCCCACACCAAATTGCATTCCATAAGACACATCCGAAGAATACATTTATCTTAGCCGAGGCCCTTGGTCCGAGGTCCTCGAAACTTGTTCAATACTTCTTGGTCCCTGGATCAAGGATCGATGAGCTTGTGGCTTGTGGCTTGAGGCCTAAGCTTGATGCTTGCTGCTTGACGCTTGATGCTTGCTGCTTGAGATTTCAGAACCTGAACTAGGTTCTGGTTTAGCTTGTGGCTTGTTGCTTGTTATTTCAAAAGCGCTCTTAGGGACAAGCTTGGGGGCTATCCGGACCCTGTTCGCTGCTCTTAGTTTTTTATAATAGTTTGGGTGTTTAAATTCCATTAGTGTTTGCCGTAACTTACATTTTTAACTGACTTTGTCCAGCAGGCTCTACACTGGCGACACTTGCCGCCCTGAGCTGGGGCCGGACACGTGGCCTCCTTCGTTACGACTGTCGACGTGTTAGGCCAACAGCTGGGCTGCGGTCCGTCGATCTTCGAACCGGACAACCTTATGACAAGATTGTCCGGAACTTCACTAGGAGCTACAGCCAATAGGTATTGACGCTCTTGAGTTGGCAACCAGTGACGGGTGCCTGGCGTCAATCTACAGACTTCAAAAATTTTGCGTAAGTGCTCGACAGACTGGAGGTCACCGGCGTCATGCCATCTAAACCATTTCTGTCTTTTAATTTGTGCTACCATGGCCGTGGTCCATGAATCATGGTCCAGGGAGTCCAGGCGGTAGTATTGAGCTTTTTTAATTGCTGGATATCTTATATAATTTCCTTTGAGTGCATAGCATCCGAAGCATGGCGTGCCCGGGACCTTGCGCAGCTTCGCGCCAGTCTTACAGGCCCATGCAGGGAGGCTATAAGATAAGCCCGGCATTTTAGACGTACGGGTCATGGACCCTGTAATTTTAATTGCTTCTTTTACTAACATTATAATCTTTCTAATTTCATACTACTTTTTAATTATGTCTTCTTTAAGGCGGCTTGAGGCTTGCCGCTTGCAGCTTGTCGCTTGCGGCTTGCTGCTTCAATCTCTGTAAATAAATTGTGTCTTGTTGCATTGCTGCTTGAAGCTTGAAACTTATTTCTTTTTTTACCGAGGGCCCTGAAAAACTTCTCACAGCTGGCCAGGTACGCTTGCGGCAGCTCTTCGTGCGGCCGCAGGAAATAGTGTGTCAAGTCGTTGTGTTTAATTCTCTTCACGTATTTTCTCCATCTTCTCTTGGTCCTGCTTCACCAGCCGAAGGATCTCCTCCAGGGCGTTAGCTATTCTGATTAGCGGGTTAACTGATCTGTCATTTATTTCATTGTCCATAATTATTCCTTTCTAAATTCATCCTACCATCTCCGGGACCAGCTGTCAAGCGTTGCTTGCTGCTTGAAGCTTGCTGCTTGATCAGTTGACATTTCTGTCAGGCATATTTCAAACTATTTAATTCTAGTCATCTGATCCCAGATCCATTGCACAAAGGCAGTTACAGTGCACTCTCAGACCTAGAGCACAATGGATCAGGGATCAGTTCAGAGTGGAATTCTGAAGATATCTCTTCAGATCCTTTCACCAGCAACTGTACGATTTGCGCGATGCTGTAACCTCTGATCTGATCCCAGATCCATCGGATCGCATACGATTTAAGAAGCCGCATCACCAATGGATCAGGGATCAGTTGTTGTCCTGCGCAGGCGAGGATTTTTCTGGTACCAGATACTTTCCCATTCCGAATCGGAATCGCGACCTGAACTATAGTGGTTTATACCCACAGCTACAACATCTGATCCCAGATCAGTACTCTTCCCAGCCCGGTTGCATGTGCCTTAGGCCAGTAATAATACTGATCAGGGATCAGTTCTGAAAGTGGTGTGCATCAAGTTATTACTATCTAGCCAACACAACCAGAAGTTGTCCCAATCAGAGATTAGGGTGTATAGCTAATTCTTCTAAAATCTGATTAATCCTATATAATACTTGACAAAGGATTTGTCAAGTGATAAATTAAATCTAATTAACAGAAAGGACACAATGTCAAGAATACGATTAAACCAAGAGTACCGAAACAAGATTGCTAATAGAATGAGAGTACACTTGGAACAAGAACCGACACAAGAGAAAACAAAGTATGATGAACTCAAAGCAGATCAAATTGAGTTAAATGACAATGCGTGGGATTTAGCAGAAACTATTGTCAGAAAACATTATACGCCAGAAGATGTCAAAATGGCATATCATCTACAAAACAAGTTTGAGAATGTTAGCACTATTGCAAAAGATAGTTGTTTCCATTTTCATTATTTAGGTCAAGTAGAAGATAGAGATTATGACAATAAACCTATAATGAAAGAAGATACCATTGAAGAACATTTTGACTTTCGTTTAGGTGGTAGCTTTGAGGGTGGTAGTGATAGTTATGATAGTAGTAGTGCATATGGATATGCTTTATTTCGTGATGAACTCAAAGCACAAGATAATTGCAACCCAGATATTTTGATTGAACAAGAGGGCAAAGATCAAAACCCACACAAAACAAAATATGTTGACAACAATGACAAGTATCTTGGTAAAGATGATAGTGGTGGTTATGGTAAAGAGTGGAATGATAAATACCAATTAGATTTAATTGGTAGAGAATATTGTAGAGATCGTTCTATTGCGTGTAATCAAGAACAATTTATGATGTTGAAAGAGTGGAAACAAGCCAAAGGACAATTTGTTATGGCACATCATAAGTGGATTAAATCTGTATTAGACCAGATGAAAGAAATTAAAATTGGTCTTAAAGGTTATAAATATTTAGACGAGGCAATAGAGTTATCTACTGAACTTGGTTTAAATATTACTGACGCAGAAATAATCAGAACTAACTCTACTGGTTTAACTATCTACAATCCTAAAAATCTAGCAGATAGAATAAAAGGAATGAAGAACAAGAGTAATAGTAGAGAGGATAAAATAAAAGCGAGGTTATTATACGAGCAAAATGAAAGTGTAAATTAACACTTGACGACCTATCCTATCAATGATAGGATAGGTCATTAACAGAAAGAGGAAAGATGAAATACTTTAGTTGGTTTATGAAATCACGAAATAAGTTTGCGACTTGTAGAGGAGTTGATGAACATGATTACTATGATGAATGGTCAGGCAAATTTAAAACATTTAAATCAAAACAATGGACAGATCAAAAAGGTTTTCCATGTTATAACTTTTGGGATATTGATAGCGAACACCCAAGAACTGCAGTAAATTATTCTGTGAGGAAAGCATGATTTGTATTCCAACAACATTATTAGTTATTATAATTGCACCGATTGTTATCGGTGCAATTTATTGGAGAGGAAAGCATGACTTATAATTGGTGCCATGGTCCACATTGCCACGAACAATCCACTCAATCAAGAGTGCGAGGGAGTGGAGATAATAAAGTTTTAAGAACTATTAAGATAAAACAAAATAGCCATTATATTAGAAATAGCATTTTTTCTTATTTCTGTAATAATAGATGTTTGCATGATTATTTAGGTAAACATGCTCAGGCTATCTCAGCTATTGCGCCAAGGCGCGCGGCTCTCGAAACACCGATCAAGATTGAGAAAGAAAAGTACGAGAGTTATAGATATCAACATAATGGAACTGATTACAAACGAGTACCATACCAAGCAACAAGAACTACAATTAAGAGTGTTGACAATGATTGATCTATCCTATACAATCAAGGACATGAAAACAAATACAGACAATAGAACAGAAGAACGAAAGAATAGATTCAATGGTGAATCTGTTATGCTAACTAAACAAGAAGCAAGAATACATGATGAACTATTCTTATGTGAAATTATGGCAACACTAGAAGATAAGACACTTGGCACAGGTGCGAGCAAGCATTGGGAAACAATGCGTAAGCATATCGAATGGTTTGCTAAGAACAATGCCAAAGCATACATGGTCTTGCTAGACTAATCATCAACCCTAAGCATGGGCGAGCGATCGCCCCTGCTTCCCCCTTCAATAGAGGTACCAAACCCAAACTCAAAAAACTTCGAAGATAAAAAGTCGATCCCCTTTAATATAAAAAGGGGTCCCACTACTCTGGGTTGAATTGCTTGATTTAGAGAGTTAATGGTGGTAAAAACTTATTGAACATCCTACAAGGGTGCAAAAATTTTTTAAAATTTTTATGAATTTAAATAATATAGATATAAGTAAACTTCCCTCAGACGTCAGAAAAAACTTTTTAAAACTACAAGTGAGGTATGCAGAGAAAAAGATACAAAACAGGGCAAAAGATGATTTTTTATCTTTTGTTAAATGTGTTTGGCCCGAGTTCATTGAAGGTGCACATCATAGACATGTTGCAAAAAAGTTTAATGATCTTGCAACAGGTAAGATTAATCGTCTTATTATAAATATGCCCCCAAGGCATACTAAGTCTGAATTTGCATCTTATCTATTACCAGCCTGGATGGTGGGCCGTAATCCAAAATTAAAGATAATTCAAGCAACTCACACAGGAGAGTTAGCAATTCGCTTTGGTCGTAAAGCTAAAAACTTAATTGATTCGGAGGAATATGCAAAAATTTTTAAAACTAGACTTCAAGAAGATTCGCAAGCTGCAGGAAGGTGGGAGACTGCTCAGGGTGGTGAATACTTTGCAGCTGGTGTTGGTGGTGCGATCACAGGTCGGGGTGCTGATTTATTAATAATTGATGACCCGCACTCTGAGCAGGATGCAATGTCTCCTACAGCCATGGAAAACGCGTATGAGTGGTACACTTCAGGTCCACGTCAACGTCTTCAACCAGGTGCAAAAATTATTCTAGTAATGACACGTTGGTCGAAAAAAGATTTGACTGGAATTTTGCTAAAAAATCAATCTGAAGTAAAAGCTGACCAATGGGAAGTGGTCGAATTTCCGGCGATCTTGGACCACGGAACTAAATCAGAGGCAGTTTGGCCAGAATATTGGAAATTAGAAGAATTAGAAAAGGTAAAAGCAACATTACCCGTTGGAAAATGGAATGCACAATGGATGCAACGTCCAACTTCTGAAGAAGGAGCAATAATTAAGCGAGAATGGTGGCGAACTTGGGACCATGATGAACCACCAAATTTACATTACGTAATTCAATCTTACGATACGGCGTATCTTAAGAAAGAAACTGCCGATTTTAGTGCAATTACGACTTGGGGAGTATTTTACCCTAACGAAGATTCACCTGCTAACCTCATTTTAGTAGATGCGATCAAAGGAAGGTATGAATTCCCGGAATTAAGACGTATTGCACTGGATCAGTATAAATATTGGAATCCTGAATCTGTTATCATCGAAGCAAAGGCTGCAGGACTGCCTTTGACCTATGAATTAAGACAGATGGATATTCCAGTTCAGAACTTTACACCGAGCAAAGGAAATGATAAACATGTTCGAGTAAATACATGCGCTCCGCTTTTTGAATCTGGCATGATTTGGGCGCCTAACCAGAAATTCGCGGAGGAAGTCATTGAGGAATGTGCAGCATTCCCGCATGGTGATCATGATGACTTAGTTGATAGTACAACTCAAGCTGTTATGCGCTTTAGACAAGGTGGATTTTTAAAACACCCTGAAGACTATGTAATAGAAAAACGAGCGCCTAGGAAAAGAGAGTACTATTAATGTCAACAAGTTTAGGATTAAAAGTTTATCAGTTGATAAGCAAGTTTGCTAGAAAGCAAGCCATGCGATCTAACACACAAGGAATTATGCAAATTCCTAGTCAAGAAGTAGTTAGAGATATGTCTAATGAAATTTTAACCAAATTCATGAGGCATAATGTTCCTACAGAGATGTTAACTACGGAACGTGATATTCAAAAAATTTTAAATCAAATTGACATCATAGAAACGGAAAATTTACGAAGAAGAACTATTAGTCCCGGTGATCCAAGACACAAAGAAATTACAGAGAAAATATTAGGTAAAAAGAAAACAACAGCAGATCTAATTGATCTAGGTTTAGTTAGAAAAGGGAAAAACGTTAAAAAAACAACTCCTAAAGAACCTGTTGATCCAAAATTAGTGGAAGAAGTAAAAGTTAAAGAAACTTTTGATGATTTTAATGTAAGACAGAATCAAACAGATATTGTAGCAGACACTGTTACGAGAGTAATAAGTATGGAACCTGTTGCAGCACTGAAAGAGGCAAACAAAATTATAGGTCGAAAAGGCATATATAAAAATTTAACAAAAGAGCAATCACAAAAAATTTTAAAAGATACTGAGGATTGGATTTTTCAAAGAGATCCAGATGATTTATATGACTACAATAAAAAAAGACCTTTTAGAGATGATGCTGATCCAGAAGACTTTGCTCAAGGTGGCAGAAGCGGTTTAAGTTATTTACTTGCAGAAGATTCAAATCAAAGGGTGCCTTATAAAACTGGTAAAAGAGTAATTGAAGAAATGATAGCTACAGGACCTCAAACAAGTGGGCTATCTACAATTGATAAAATTTTAAATGTTACCGGAACAGGAGTAGGTATTTCTACTTTAGGATTACCTAAATGGCTTTTATCCAAAATTTTTGAGAAAACACTTCAAGGAAAAGTTAGAAAGAAATTCTTTAATGAATATAAAGATGAACGTATGGGAGAAGCACGTCAAATGTTAACTGCTCAGGATCCTTACGTAGGACGAATCGGATTAAAAGATGGACATAGCCCTGGACGTAGAAAATTTTTAAAAGTAGCGGCAGGTCTTGCATCTATTCCCGTTGTTGGTAAATTTTTTAAATGGGCAAAACCTCTTGCTAAGACTGCTAAAATTGCAGATGTAACTTCAGTTCCAATTAATAATGTTGCAGGCATGCCAGCGTGGTTCAAGCCTCTTGTAAATAAAGTTATTAAAGAAGGTGAGGATGTCAGTAAGAAATATGCAAGCGTTGAAAGGGAAATTGTCCATAAGACCGAACTTCCTGATTCAAAAACAGATGTTTATGTAACACAGGATTTAAATACGGGAAATGTTACCGTTGATATTGGAATGGGTAAACATGGTTTTGGAGATGGTCATTTAGGTCAACCGGTTTCTTTAAACTATAAAGCATCAGAATGGATTGAACCTACTATGGTTAAGGGAGGACAAAAAGTTAAATTTAAACATGGAAAAACTAAGGACGAGTTCTGGGTTGAAGAAGCGGAATTTACTGGAGGACATCCAGAAAATGTTAAGTTTGAAGAATCAACTTTTAATAAATTCGGTGAGCATGGATCTGATTTCACTGAAGTAGAAGCGTTTGCTAAAGGAAAAGTTAAGAAAGCTAAACCACTTAAAAAAACTAAAGATGAATATGAGTTGGCAAAAGAGGAAGGGTATTTTGATGAGGCTGAAAAGAAATTTTATGAGGGTAAAGCATCCGGTGGAATAGCTGGTAGTCGAGTAGGCATGATCTTTGGCGGTGGAATTTTTAAAACGATTATTAAAAACTTGGCAAAAGATAAAGGTGTCACTCCCTCTTATTATTTACAAGTGACAAATTATAAAACTCTTCCTCGAGAAGTTAGAAATATTATGTCAAAAGCAGATTTTGAAAAGATGAAAGCAAACAGAATAGAAATGTTTGAAAATTTAGTTGAAATGGCAAAAACAAGAAAAGAATTTATAAAAAATATAGAACAAGGCAAGAAAACTCCAGCAGCGCCTGTATTTGAACATTTAGAAAAATCTTTTAAATCCCCCGTTCCTCACGGTGTGACCGATAAAGATATTTTACAGGGAGAATACATTCTTAAGAATTTAAAAACTAAAGGCCGTAAGCTAAATGCATCGGGTGGCGTTGCTAGAATGTTAGGAGAATAATGAATCCAATAAAATTTAAAATGGCCAATGAGTGGATGCAACAAGAGTCTGCAACTCCACAAGAAGCATTAAACACTTGGAATGAAATGGAAGCTGAGTTCAAAGCTAACCGTGCCGTGGTCCAAGAACCAGGATCCATGGTCGGTACACCAACCGAAGAAGTTACACAATTCGATAGAAGAATTTATGAAACCCCAGAAGGTGAAAGAGTCTCAGAAAAATCTACAACTTTCTTTTTAAATGGTAAATGGTTAAATGTTCCAACTATTCATAATGGTCGCTCATTCACGGACGATCAATTAAGGTTCATGATCAAACAGGGTCAAATACAACCGACCTCGGTCCATGGATCACGGAACGAGGCTGAAGAAGCAGCGGGTCAAAGATCTAGTATGATGAAGAGTCATGTGAAAGGATTTGAAGATGGTGGACGGATCGGGTATGCTGATAAAAATGCCGGTAAATTAGTGACACCTAAGAAAAAATTTACTTGGCGAATAAGCGAAGAAGCAAAAAAAGAAGCTTATGCCGAAAGAGCGGCAAGGGATAAAATGCGAACAGAAAAAAAATACAAAGAAATAGTAGATAGCTTTATAGAAAAAGGCGATTATGAAAATTTTAAATCACAAGTATATGAATCTCAAAAAAAACACAAATTACCATCAGGAAAATGGAGACAAACCAAAGGTGGTAGAATTCCAACACATATAAAAAAATTTATTACAGATAGACTTGATGCAGGACCTGGTTCAGAGTTATTTGAAGATCTAATAAGAATAACAGGTAGAACCGAAGAAGAGTTATTAGATTTTTCTTCTAAAATTCCAAAGAAAGGTTCTCAACCTATTAAACAAAGATCTAAAAAAGCACTTGAATCTTGGCCTGAAGAAGGAAAATTAACTGAGGAAGAAAGATTAGAAGGGGAACGTAAACGAAAAGACGTTAGAAAAACAAAAGAAAAGGTAGGTATAAAATATGCAAGTGAAGCAGAATTAGAGAATTATAGAACAGTTAATAATCAAAAAAAAGCATTAAACAAACATTTTATGGATAAGCCAAATGCCATTAACAATACAGAGTATGGTAAAGAAATTAAAAAACTTATGGAGACTAGACTCGCTGGCAAAGATATGGAATTGGGTGGAAGAAAAATTAAAGCAGGTGATATTTATAGAAGAATAAAAGATTCAAAAGGTAATTTTTTAAATGATGCTTATTATAAAAATTTAGCAGAACAAGGAAAAATATTTGACATCTTTGATATTAATAAAATGGCAAAAGGTCAACGTATAACTAAGCAGGCAATTAACTTAAACCTTCTCCCTGGTCAATTCAATGCAGGTTTTATTGAAGGAAATGTTGATAGATGGTTTAAAAAAGGTGGAAAGTTTTATGGAGACACAGAAAAATTAAACAAAATTTCTAAGTATTTAGAAAATATTGGTGTAACAGTTGATATTCAAGATGTAGGAAGAATTGGTGGGGGTGAAAAAGTTTTCTTTGATACGCCAACCGGAAAGTTTCCTCATATGTATAACACTCTTAAAAAAATGAAAATACCTGATGAGTTGTTAACAGGTATTAATCCTCCTAAAAACCAGCTCAGTGATCAAATAGCAAAAGTTTTCAAGGAAAGAGGAATAACTCTTAAAAAAGGTCAAGCAGGATTCATTGCTACTGATATTCTTAAGGATGCTGGAAAATTAGGACCAAAAGGTTTAAGACTATTGGCATCAGATTGGGTATGGCCAGAAATTGTAATAGGTTGGTTAGATAAACAAAACATGATTCAGAAAGGAATGTCTCCAGAAAGAGCAAGCAGTGAAATGTGGAAAAACATGACTTTTGGATTGCGGGATAAAGGAGGAACTGAAAATGCAATATTAGGGCAACTTAAAAAATTAGGTTATGGTGAAAAAGATATCAAAGCTGCAGAACATATGATGAGATATGGTAAAATTGGAAAAGAGATTGAAAAGTATGAAAACACTCTTAAATCATTGGAAGAAGGAGATGTAGATGTAGACAGTCAAGAAGGGGCTGCACAGCTAGCAGAAAAAATTAAGTCTTTGAAAAAAGAACAAGAAAGTGTGGCAGGATTTTATTTTGGAGCTATCGGAGATAAAGATCCAAATTATGGATATGAACTTTATGATCAAGCTTCAAAAGAATTGATGCGTACAGAATGGAATAAAAGTTTAGAAGGCAGAAAAAAAAGAATAGATCCTTATGCAGGGGGAATAGGTGATGTGGTACAATCAGATGTATTTAGTATAGATGCTTGGCTGCCTCAACATTTTTTAGGAGCAACAAAATCAAAATCAACTTTGGCTAGAGAAAAAATAGAGGCCATGAGTGATGAAGAACATCTTCAGGAAGGAATTGGATATGAAAGAGTTCATCCCATGTATGGTGCTGCAATGTCAGATAAACAAATGGAACCTTTAAAGGAGCAAATGGATTACATGTATGCAGAAGGCGGAATAGCGAGTTTAAATGTCAAAAAATAATCCAACATTAGTTAAAAACATGAAGCATGTTAAATGGAAGGCGATCCCCCCTTTAAAAGGACCAGATCCTAAAGGGTTGATTAAAGATAAAAAACAAGATAAAAAGAAACAGGAGAATTTAAATGGCAGATATAGATAAATCTCTCCCGAACGTTAAACGACCAGACGAGGAAGTTGCAGAAGTCGTTAACTTACAGGAAGAGGAAATACAAAAAGGTCCCGTTGAAGTTACTGAAGACGAAGATGGTGCTACAATTGATTTTGATCCACATGCAATGCCTTTACCTGAACAAGGCGATCATTTTGCAAACTTAAATGATTTATTACCAGAAGATATTACCGATCCAATAGCTAATAGGCTTGAAGGAGATTATAGAGAATATAAAGTGTCCCGTGCAGATTGGGAAAGGGCTTACACTGTAGGCTTAGATCTGTTAGGATTTAAATATGAAAATAGAACCGAACCTTTCCAAGGCGCGTCGGGGGCGACTCACCCGGTACTTGCTGAAGCTGTTACTCAGTTTCAGGCGCTCGCTTATAAAGAGTTACTCCCAGCTGATGGACCCGTAAGAACTCAAACTATGGGAGCATCGAATCCACAGAAAGAACAACAGTCACAACGGGTTAAAGATTTCATGAATTATCAGTTAATGGATCAAATGAAAGAATATGAACCAGAATTTGATCAAATGTTATTTTATTTACCTCTTGCAGGTTCTACATTTAAAAAAGTTTACTATGATGATTTATTAGGTAGAGCTGTTTCTAAGTTTGTACCAGCTGATGATTTAATAGTTCCATACACTGCAACTTCATTAGAAGATGCACAGTCCGTGTGTCATGTTATTAAAATTTCAGAAAATGATTTACGTAAACAACAAGTTAATGGTTTTTATTCTGATATAGAATTAAATAAACCTCAAGACGTAGTGACAAATGAAGTTAAGAAAAAAGAATTAGAATTAGAGGGTTTAACTAAATCCCAAAGAGTTGAACCATTATACACAGTATTAGAATTCCACGTAGACCTTGACTTAGAAGGTTTCGAAGATGTTGGCCCAGATGGGGAACCAACAGGAATAAAATTACCTTACATCGTTACACTCGAGCAAGGTAGTCGGAAGGTTCTTTCTATTAGAAGGAACTTCGCGCCCAATGATCCAAAGAAAAATAAGATCCAATATTTCGTCCACTTCAAATTTCTGCCAGGACTAGGATTTTATGGCCTTGG
>Ga0208299_1001481_pt1 | contig 17509 bp, 41 predicted proteins | sample 15_taG_FD_184089 | JGI IMG/M metagenome (GOLD analysis project Ga0208299, IMG submission 184089) | Marine viral communities from the Subarctic Pacific Ocean - 15_ETSP_OMZ_AT15312 metaG (SPAdes) (version 2) | ecosystem: Environmental > Aquatic > Marine > Oceanic | place: Pacific Ocean | collected...
CTCAGCGGAACAAGGAAAGTCGTTTGATGCATACAGATTTAACTTTAAGAAAGTGAAGATAAAATGAAAACTAATGTAGGAAACTTATTTAGACTAAATAATAGAAACTCTGGGTTGATAGTGCTAACCCAAGTGCATAAGGACGGCATAGAATTCATGTGGATTGACAGCGGATTGAAAGGTCGTACGAGCCGAAGGATCATGTTAGCATGGCATAGGGCCGGTGACCTCACACCAGTAGTGGTCAAAAAATGACCGAGACAAAAATAAAGAATAGGTTATAATACCAACATCAACAACAGAGAGATAACAGATGAAGATAGGTGATATAGTAAAGATGAACACAGAACTCTTTCGGGACGCAGCAGGAGGAATAGATGACCGCCTCCTATTTTTTGAAAGCTGGATAGGCATCGTAACAGCAGTTCTAGAGTCAATAGACGATGAGCCAATGGTGATGGTTCAATGGTCACATTTAGCTAAACCAAACCCGCGTCCGGTGAGTCAGCTAAAGAATGCAAATCCGAAATGGGATAGGTCATGCAGATAGGAACTTTAGTTAAGTGGACAGAGACAGATGATGTAGTTTTCTTTGGTGTCGTCACAAAGATTGAAGAAACCAGAACCTTTATCATGTGGTCTGATGGAATTGAGATAGACTATGATTTCACATCCCCCCAGTGGGCAGAGAACCAGTTGGAGATAATATGCGAGTAGGTAGCATTGTTAAATGGAAAGAAGACAACGGTCAAGAACATCTAGGTCTGATTTCATATATAGATGAACATAGTGTTGCTATCGCATGGGCTGATGGTGATGAGAACGACTATTCAATAGCCAGAGTTAAACAAAGCTATCACTTGGAGGTAGTATGCGAGTAGGCGATTTAGTACATTGGGATCACCGGACTCTAAGCAGCCCTAAAGAGATTTGGGTCATAACCAAAGTGGGCATGCTACCCACCCGCAGAGTAACCTCATTCCTGATAAAAAGCTCTCGGACAGGCAATTGTATAAGAGCTAATCCCAATAAACTAAGAAAGATTGAAACGGACAAAAAATGACCGAGACAAATCTTTCCAACAGGTTATAATACTAACATCAACAACAGAGAGATAAAAATGAAGATAGGCGATTTAGTAAAGCTTAGGCAAGAAATGTTTGATGATCGGTCGTTAGGCATTCTTGTAAAAAGAAACAACAGCACAACAATGGTTAAGGTTTTGTGGAGTAACGGTACCGAGGGTTTTCATCCTCAGAGGCACTTGGAGGTAATATGAAAGTAGGTGACTTGGTATATGTCAAGGCAAACAGCAACTTGAAACTTAAAAAAAACAACCAGCTGTGGATTGTGATAGATATAATGCCTCATAGCCATGCTATATGTCCTATAAAGATTAAGAACATTAAACATGGAAATGTGTGCTGCTATCAGGAACATATGTTACTCAAAGTAGAAACGGAGGCAATATAATGGAACACTTATTCAACTGTCATGGTGAATGGACATGGCTTCTCACCCTGCTGGACTCCTACCCCGCCCTGCGGTTATGGGCAATGAGCTATGTAAGCGGTCAAAAAATGACCGAGACAAAATCCAAAGAACCCGATACAATACAGTAATAACAACCAAGAGGTGAAAGGTGAATAAACTTTACACGATAAATGGCTTTACCGTTGGCGAGCTGGTAACATATACAGCCAGATACCAAGCCCACAGTGGAGGTGAAGATCCAGATAGGGAGCTTCTCTGCGTAATCACTAGAAAATACAAGAATTCACAATACTTGCAGATTATGTCGGTAGAGACTGGCATAAAGTATAGCACCACAGCCGGATGGCTAAGGAAGATAGAAGATGAAAGTAGGAACTTTGTATAAGGTAATAAGAAACGGACACACCTATCCACAAGTGGGTGATATAGTAGTGTTCCTAGGAAAGAATACAGGAAACAGACTGATAACAGGTCTTAATCTGAGGACAGGCATAGAACATCATTATTTCATGGAGAACTTGGAGGCATTATGCAAGTAGGTGATTTAGTTAAAGTAAAAGATAGTGCAGCATACGGAAATGCTTATATGCAACAGATAGCAGGTTGGATGGGATTGTTTCTGAGATTTTCAATAGACGATAGCGAATATTTGATCTTAACTCAAGGAAAGACTTGGCGAGTGTGCCCAAGTGATGTGGAGGTATTATGCAAGTAGGAAGCTTTAAAGTAGGGGATCTTTATATGTATGGGAACGCTGTGGTGGTAATCACTAATGCCGACCCCATGTGGCGTAGCTGGATACCTGTCTTGTCCTTATCAACAGGTTTCAGATTTCAGTGTCAACACCATGAACTGAGGCCCATAGAACAACCGGACAAATAATGTCCTTGATTTATTTTCACAACAGATTACATTATAAACATCAACAACAGAGAGGTTAGAATGAAAGTAGGAGATTTAGTAAGATTAAACCCAGAAGATACATGGGTCTTTGACAATCCAGAACAGCTTGAATGGCGAGGAGTCCTCACATGGATTGATCCGGAGACATTGGACTGCTTGGTTCATTGGTCACATCAAGACTCTCCATGCGAAGAATATCATGACTATCTGGAGCTGGTATGTACGAGTTAGGAGATTTAGTGTCTTATAGATGGAATGATGGCTTTGTTGGTCTTGTTGTTAAGATACTGCCCAAGCAGCTCTATCTAGTAGATTGGGTACACCACAGTAAGATGAGACAACATACGAGCCGCATGCGAGAAGACCAGCTTAGCCTAAATAAACAAAAAAAACACTTGACATACTAACGAAACAGGTTATATTACTTACATCAAACAAGGAGAAACAGTGACAAAACCGAACTATACAGAAGCCTTCAAAGAGGGTTTATCATTCATCCGCAGAGCGTGGATAGGTAGAACAGAAGAGTGGATAGGGGTGTTAGAAGATTTCTATCCCGCTCTTGGAAGAGCAAACTTTAGTAACCGGCATCTAGAGTCCTACCTCCGAGCAGCGGCTCGGGGCGAAGCCCATCTGCCCAGCGGCCTAAAGGTTATTGAAAACCAAGGAAGACTAACAATCAGAGTAACCAAGGAGGGCTAACATGGCTTATGAAATGAACTGGAACCCAAAGGATAAGATGCCTGAAGAAGAGGCCATCGCTTTCTTGACAGAGCAAGTGACAGAAATCACTGAGAACGCCTTCCATGTCAAGAAAGAGTCTGATGATGGTGGTACTACCCTATCTGTCTACATAGAGATGAATGACGACCTCACTAGAGGCTATGAAACCCACCCAGCACACTTTGAAGAGCTTAGAGGTTGGAGGGTGGTATGGGTAAACTGTCCGCCACGATACACAAACCGTTGGAGAAACAAATGAATATCATGGAGAAAATGAGATACATGCCGCTAGAAGGAGATGTTCTTCTATACAATGATGGTACCTACATGGAAATCATAGAGTATAAGAAGGGTACAGATGTTAAAGTCAAATGGCATTCTGCCGGAGCAGAGCCAAGCGAGATTAAGAAGCATATACCCGAGCTTAGAACAGAGCTTGTATCTGGGAAGCTACATCTATGTAGGAAGGAAGAAGGCAATGAAGATGGTTAAGCTCTATCCATACAATGGTAGTATCCGAGCCCACATCAAGCATGGGGGAAAGTTTTATGTTATAAGTGATGATGGCTATGGAACCATGATCTTCAAAGCAGATAAAAATGGACTTATTGTTGATTGGTTTGAGGTCGGTGGCTGGAATGGGCTTATGATAGGAGAAATTTTAGCCTCTCCGCAAGCCTTTGAAGACTTTTGGACAAAATCTGTCCAAGACAAAAAAGATAAATAAGTTATATTGATAGAAACCGAAACGGAGATAAGCATGAAATGGCAACGAAAGAAAGGTACCTTCAAAACAAGAATAGGTACAAGCTTTGAAGAAACTAAGTTTCAAGATGCTGAGGGTACATTCTATGTAAAGTTTCCCTTCATCATACATAGAAGCACTCATTCACAAAGATATTGGGTAGTAACTCACCTAGCTTCAGGATGTTCAGTGGGGCCCAATGTAAAGCTTCTTAAGGATGCAAAGACGATGGGAGATGAGCTTCATGGGCATCCCTGCTTCCAGCTACCTTCACCTACTCTTTTGATGGAACAGGCAAGAAGAGATGGTTCAATAGCAGAGATACAGAAAACAATCAATAAATATACAAGTTTCTAAAGGGAGACAACATGACAGATAAAGAGTTTTTAGAACAACTAAAAGAGATCATGGAGATCAACGCACTTGCCGATTGGGTTACTAATGACCCTCTGGAAGAGTTTGAAGAGCTAAAGGCTATGATAGACAAACATTTAAAACGGACATAATTTGTCCTTTTCATTATTTCAGAACTTGTTATAGTATAAGTATAACATAAAAACAGGAGCTTAACATGAGCGATAACGAAACAACAGAAGAGACAACAGAAGAGACAGTAACTAACAAACCAAAGGTCAAGTTTGACCTTGATTTGCACACTTACAGGCTCTTGACCTCCGAGCCATTTTTTAGCTCCCTGAGCAGGCGAATACACAAAATCCAGACCAATGCCATACCCACAGCTGGTGTATGCATGAACAAAGAGACTGCTAACTTTGAGATGCTATACAACCCAGAGTTTTTCTTGGGTCTAACCGATGTGCAGAAGCTCGGTGTCCTTAAGCATGAGTTTTACCACATCATCTTTGAGCATGTCACAGGCCGGTTACCACCAGAGGGTATGTCCAAGATGTGGAATATAGCTACAGATTTGGCTATCAACTCTCACATTATGGATGAACTACCCGAAGGTGGGTGCATCCCTACCCGAGGCCCGTTTGAGTCATACCCTGCTGGTATGGCTGCGGAATGGTATTACTCCAAGCTACAACAAGACAAAGAGAATGGAGAAGGGCCCTTTGAACAAGGCGAAGGCCAAGGCCAAGGTGACCCAGACTCTTTTGATGACCATGAGGGTTGGGGTGATGCTGATAGCGAAACGAGAGCGATGGCTAAAGAGCGTATGCGACAGGCTGTTGAAGATGCCGTTAAAGAGGTAAGCCAGAAAGGACAAGGTTGGGGTTCCGTTGGTGCTGACATGCGAAAGCAAATCATGGACATGGTAACTCCAAAAGTTAACTGGCGGTCAGTGTTACGATATTTCATCCGAACCAGCCAGCGAGCTAACAAGCGTTCGACTGTCCGTAGGATTAACACTCGCTATCCTTATATCCATGCCGGCAAGAAGGTCAACCGTACGGCAAAGATCGCCATCTCTATTGATCAATCAGGCTCGGTATCAGACTCTATGCTAGCGGCCTTCTTTGCAGAGCTACAAGGACTTGCTAAGTATGCGGAGTTTACCGTTATTCCCTTTGATACTGAGGTTCAGGAAGCAGAGGTTTATGTATGGAAGAAAGGCCAGCGAAAGATCTGGGAACGAGTGAGCTGTGGTGGTACTTGCTTTAATGCACCAACCGAATATGTCAACAAGCGAGGTGATTTTGATGGTCATATCATCCTTACGGACATGGAGGCCCCACGCCCTATTCCTAGCAAGTGCCAAAGAATGTGGATGACAACCCCTGAGCATGCCGCCCGCCCTTACTTTCAAACAAACGAGAAGGTGATTGCCATTGACAAGTAGGGTGATTTATACCCTTCCCTTCTCTGGTGGGAGGGTATTTATTGTAACCTGAGAACACTATGCGAGATTTCCTTAAAGTCATCCGAGTTATTGAAACGGACAATGCCGGCTACTTACTTTTAAAGTCGCTATTGCCAGAGGATGCCATTGAGTGGGCTCGGAATACCGGTGACTTGGTTATGGTAAAGCTCAAAGATGATGTAGATCCTAAGTATGTAGCGGATGCCGTTAATAAGATTTATTATTCACTCAACAGATAGGTATCAAACAACCGGACATATTCTGTCCACGACAATAACCACCACTATGTTATAATACCTTTGTAAACAGCAAACTTTCCTCCTCCTACTACGGAGGAGGGGTAGGAGAGGGAGAACACCCATCGCCCTCATAAAGTTTTAACAATCTTAAACAATCTAGACAATAAGAGGCAATAATGAGCGATACATCTAATCCCAAAGTAGGAAACTTTAAAGTAGGGGACTTAGTGACACTTTCAGCTTACAGAAGGTCAACATACCAGAACAGCCTTGAAAGCCGAGCAGAAGAAACAGAAGGAACAGAGTTATTAGGTCTTGTTCACCAAATAACGACAGGCAGATACCCGATACATGTTAAGTGGGTTCGCCGTCAGGTATACTGTCGTCTGTACGGGGAAGAACGAACCTTGATTGACCGCTTCTTCTTCCGAGAGCTAAAGAAGCTCAACAAATGAGACGAGGGGTAGGAGAGGGAGAACACCCTTCACCCTCATAAAGTTTTATCAATCTTAAACAATCTAGACAATAAGAGGCAATAATGAGCGATACATTTAATCCCAAAGTAGGAAACTTTAAAATAGGAGACTTAGTGACACTTTCAGCTTACGGAAGGTCAACAGACCAGAACAGCCAGCTAAAACTCGCAGAAGAAGCAGAGGGAACACAGCTCCTCGGCCTTGTTCACAAAATAGCGACAGGTAGATACCCGATACATGTTAAGTGGGTTAATGATCAGGTATACTCCGCCCGTACGGGAAGACAAAACTTGATTGACCGCTTCTTCTTCCGAGAGCTAAAGAAGCTCAACAAATGAGCCGAGGGACATGGACAGAGAGCAGTCCTCCGAAGATAGGCTCATTAGTGACATGGCACAGTACACTTAGCGAAAAATATAAGATAGGAGTAATAACAGGCTCCGAGCGAAGCGGATGGTGGGTATTATGGAACAGCGGAAAGCTCTTGTTCTGCTCAACATGGCAAATCTTTCCGCTGGTGGGAGAACAACCGGACAAAAAATGTCCTTGAAAGATTTTCACAACAGATTACATTACTAACATCAAACAAACAAACGAGGCAAACATGAGTAACGACATTACAATCAATCTATCTATTTCGGATAGCCTTTTAGAAAAACTGATGGCCGCACTTGCACCACCAGCACCAAGCCAGAGGATGGCGATACCTTCAGCTCTCTTAGGCCCACTTATGGCTGGAGCTATGGGCTCTCCTTCGGATAAGAAGGAAGAAGGCGAAGAAAAACCAGCCATCGGCTTCAAAGCGGACAAATAATGTCCTAGACAATCATCTCAAACCTAGTTATAATATAAATACAAACCGAGCATAAAGCTCAAAAAAACAAAAAACAAACAAAGGATTTTTATCATGGTAGATTTCGCAACATTCTTTTCTATCGTTCCCCATATCATTGAGGCACGCTTCCCAATCCTTCTTCGTGGCCGTCATGGTATCGGCAAGTCAACAGTCGTATATCAGATTGCCAAAGACCGTAACATGACCGTTGTAGAGCGAAGAGCCTCACAGATGACCGAAGGTGACCTTCTTGGTTTGCCCAAAGTTGACGGCAATGTGACAGCATGGTTAGCCCCAGAGTGGCTAGCAGATGCATGTGCAAACCCTCGTGTTCTATTCTTGGACGAGGTTGATCGTGCAACCCTTGAGGTAAGACAAGGTATCTTTGAGCTGTGTGACAGTCGCAAGATCGCTGGTCATACCCTACATCCGGATACCATCATCTTCGCTGCTATCAACGGAGGTACACATGGTGCTGAGTATCAGGTCAGTGAAATGGATCCCGCAGAACTTGATCGCTATACGGTCTTTGATGTAGAGCCTACCGTTGAAGATTGGTTGGCATGGGCTCAAGACAATGTTCTTGGCTCTGTATGGGATTTCATCAATCATAACTCGCAGCATCTTGAGCACAAAGATACATTTGAGCCTAACAAGGTTTATCCTTCAAGACGCTCATGGGAACGACTCTCAGATGCTCTAAGCAGCCTTGACAGAGTAGAGGCCGGTGGCACCCTGTATCACCTTTCCAATGCCTTCGTTGGTATGGAAGCAGCTGTAGCCTTCAATGACTATGTCAAGAACTACAAAACTAAAGTTACTATTGAACAAATCATTGACGAGGGACGAGTTGACCTGACAACAGATTGGAAGATTAACGATCACAATGCTCTTATCACTGAGATGAAAGAGAAGAATACCTTTGATCCTGCGTTAGAGCCTAACCAGCTACAGAACCTCGCAGAGTACTTTGTATCTCTTCCTTCGGAACTCGCTATGACTCTATGGCAAGTAATGGGCTCAGGAGTCGCGGCTACCAAGAATGTGACATCCCTACATGGTATAAAGGTATCCGATGGTTCAAGTGTTCAAGACTTTATTGTCAAGATTTTAACCGCTGGCAACAGCTAGCCTTACTGCTCCTCCCCTACTGGGGGAGGGCATGGAGAACCACTATGTCTAAGAAGAAAAACAAACCGAACAACGACCGAAACCCCATTCAGCAAATGCATATTGAACAGAACCGAAAGGCTGGTGCTCATACTGATAGGAAGAAAGAAAGAAACAAGAAAGCTTGCCGAGGCAAGGTAACAACAACAAATCATTGGAGGATATCATGATGGCAGGAATACCACAGCTACCACACTCTGGCGATAGAATGTTAGGTTCAAAACTGGTAACAGCACTCGCCCTACACACTGCTTTGAAGAGCCTAGAACAGTTTACAGAGCTAGATGCTTTAACCCTTGACATGCTAGAAGAGAGCATTATCACATATGCCAAGGCTCTTAATTTTAAGGCTGAGGCATAGAATGAACAAAACTAAACAACCAGAGAAGCCAAAGAGCAGAGAACAACCAAAGAAGCCACAAAAGAAACTCTTTGAAAGAGGCGAAACGATTATAACCAGTGTGCAGTAAATGATTTTTCATTTATTGAAGCTTTTCCTTTACCTTACAATAGAACATGACCATGTATCCGTACACACCACACATTGGAGATTTGGCACTTTATGTGCCTCCGAAGCGTATCCACCCGCAGCTACGAGCTATGGCTGTTGAGATAGGAAAGGGCTTCGGGCTAAGCTTCATGGGTATTGAGTATGAAGGTATCGTTCTAATCACTCAAGAGATAAATGGTCACTGGTATAAAATAATGACCCCTGAAGGCTGCGAGCTAATATGCCACAACAGATATTTGCAAACCCTAGAGTAAGCGGACATTTTCTGTCCTTGTTATATTTCTCTAACAGATTACATTACTAACATCAAACAAACAAACGAGGTAAACATGAAAGCAGGTAAGAACCCCACTTGGACAAATAAGCAACTAAATCTCTCTAGAGACATGTACGGAATGGTAAGAAAAGGCCAGAGCATTGATGATGCTGAGAAGCAAATCGTAGCCTCTGGTTGGAGATGTGATGATGGAAAGCTTCCAAACACTGGGGACTTTAGAAAAGTCAAGGCTCGTCTACGACAAGTACAGGCAAGACGACAGGCTAGCAAGCAAGGCATTATCCGATAAACCGGACATTTTTTGTCCTTGTCTATTTGAGACAACAGGTTATATTACTAACATCAAACAAGGAGAGATAATGGCGATTAATCGTAAGATAATAGATCCAACATGGCTTAACCATCTAGATATCAAGAAAGGCGAGCTGCTTTTTGATCAACAAACCGGTCTGGTTGTAATAGTAAAGGGTTTTGATTGGGAAAGAGGCAAGGTAATATGTCTTCAGGTAGAAGAGACTGAGAGGTTTCCTAACTGGGGAGAGGAATGGCATTGTCATGGAGCCTTCCTTAGAAGATTTACAGTTGAAGGAGAGTAGACAATGAAAGTAACGCAAGGGGAGCTAAAGCAGCTTGAACAACTAAACATTTGGGTAGACGGGTATGTCAAGAAAACACTTGTCATAACAACACAGACCAAATATGGGTACGGAGACATTCAAGTTATGGTTGTGGAGACTGGCGAGCATAAGATAGTGAAGGTTGAAGACCTAAAAGAGATAAAACCGACACCCAGAGACTAACCGGACATTTTTTGTCCTTGCTTTATCTCACCAACAGATTATATTACTAACATCAACAACGGAGATAACATGATACCATGTGTAATAAGATTAGAATACAGTTTTTCAAATGCACCAGACCACAAAGAGTATGTCGTTCTCTACCTAGACCTTGACGAGTCCGTAGAAGATCAGGTGTGGGAATGGGCAGAAGAAGAGGGAAGAGATGATGATTTGTATGGCTTTGTATGGCAAGAGCTGAAAGGCATCTAGAAAGCCGGACATTTTTTGTCCTTGAAAGATTTTCACAACAGATTATATTACTAACATCACTCAAACAAACGAGATAGCACAATGAGCATCATAATGATAGACACCCTGATGTATATGAGAGAAGGAACCCAACAAAGCGGATACACATTCACTCTGGTGAAGGTCACAAAAACTTGTTACCCGTCCTTGCATCTTTCATGCTATGTGCCTTGCATTATCTTTGATGGCAGCAGCTCCACTGGTGAGAAGATGTTAGTCCCAGCCAGAGACTTATTCAAAGCAAAACCAGTAGCCAGAGACTAAGCGGACATTTTTTGTCCTTGATTTATTCTGAGAACAGATTATATTACTTACATCACTCAAACAAACGAGATAACAATGTTTACAACAATACAAACCGCTGCTATGATGAAAGCCGCTCAGGACTTTGCAGAACTTTATGGAGTCACTCCAACACTTATAACAAGAGAAGACTCTATAGAAATGAGCTTTGATGATGATGGAAAGCATCTTGGCTTGATTGAGCTGCGTGCTTGGAGGGATTGGGATGATGGCCTTGCTCCGATAGCAAAGATTACATTGCAAAGCCTGAAGCTCATACCCTCTGAGAACCGATACGAAGAGATACAATGTGTGGCATGGAGATAAACCGGACACTTTTTGTCCTTGATTTATTCCGAGAACAGATTATAATATAAACATCAAACAAACAAACGAGGTTATTATGTCAATCCAATTTTCACAAAGGTTCAGAACACTAAAGCAGGCTCAAGAGTGGGCATATGCTCAGAACTTTGAAGAGGTTATGTTTCTTATTCACAACAAGGAAGACAACAGATACCAGTTAGTAAATGACGACCGCCTCTATTATTTACAACACTGTTGGACGCTATGTATGGATATCCTTGAGACATGGGAATAAAACCGGTCAAAAAATGACCGAGACAAAATCAAACAAACAGATTACAATATAAACATCAAACAAACAACGGAGACATTATGTCACTAGAAGCAAAGAGAAAAGAGATAGAAGAGTACGCAGCAGAGCAGGTTGCAGAGATTGCAGCTTATGATGAGGATAAGCTCAATGATGTATATGACCTTCATAATGAAATCTTTAACATGGATTATTATATCGTAGGGTATTATCAGGCAGCTCAATGGTTAGGAACGGATGCCTTTGAAGCCATTGGAATGATCCAAGATTATGAAAAGTTTAACTTTGGAGAGGTTCATACCGATTTGGGCTCCTCAGAAAATGTTGCGAACATGCTGGCATACATTCTCGGAGAAGAGGTTATCCAAGAGGTTGTGGAAGAATACCTTGAGCAACGAGAAGAAGAAGAAGAAGAAGAATAAGGAGATAACATGACGACGATAGATTTTGCAAGCCGAGTGTTGATAGAGTTTAGAGAGCGATATCCCGAGACTCATTCATTAAAAAAGTTTAGAGAGTTTATTCAAGGATACGGATGGGAACAACAGAGAATGCTGATTGATCTGTTTATAGCCTCAGAGGTAAGGAGAACCCAATGAGCCAAACGAGAATAGCGAAAGCATGGAAGCAAGGAATAGGAAAGGATAGGTCAGGGTTTATTACCTTAAGCGATGGAACAATAACCGTTAGATGCAGGGATCCCCAGACAAGAGCGGATTATCATGTGGTTGTGGCGTATACGGACGAGGATGGTCTGAGAACAGTATATAACTATACATCTAAGTGTTTAGCGACCGAATACCTATATGCACAAAGCCCGTATACCTATAAGGCAGTAAACCGAACGGGCCCCTTCTATCCTTCATTGACTTATGCTGAGTTAGGAGAGGGTTTAAATAAAGCACATGAGAGTATAAGTGCACATTTGATTAGAAAGTTAATAGAGGAGGGTGGAGCAAACCGAATAGTACTGCCTGTTAAGGATCCCTTACATCCTCATTATCATACTCAGGGTGTCTAATCAGAGCGTTCTACCCTACCTCCCTACTACCTAGCCCCTTATGGGGTGTGTGGTGCAAACAGGCAGAGGTTATACGGATACAAGCGATTGTGGGGATTTATGCGAGTATGCGAAAGTGTGAGGGTAATAAGGTGTATCTGACCCTTTCTCCGGATACCATTTAGTAAGTAGAAACAACGAAACAAAAAGGAACATTCTTATGACAATAAAACAACAAAAACTTTCATTCCCTCCCACGAGTACACACGAGGCTATCATGAGGATAGAGGGCGATACGAGCACCGAAACCGAGTGTATACAGGCATGGCAGTACCTCATAGACACAGGCATAGTCTGGCAGCTGCAAGGCTCATACGGGCGTATGGCAGCTACGCTCATAGACGAGGGTATATGCACATTCCACAGCGAAACATAAAAACTCTTGACAAAGTTTCGTTCAGCCCTAGAGCAATCTTCACTCATAGTCTTAGCGGACACCGGTTTTGAAAAACTCAAAAGTCTTGACGAACTTAAAATTTGAAGCTTATACTTTACAGTACAATACAAAACAGCGATTACACGCCCGAAACAGCAAGTTAAAAGTCTTGACACAGAGCTTGTCAGGGTTCATATCTCCCTAGAGGGACATAAGACAAACCTACGGATTTAAGGCTCTAATCGGCAAGTTGACGATTTTTCAAAAGTCTTGACAAAGTACTTTTTGAAGCTTATACTTTACAGTTCAATACCAAGCGTGTCCCCACGAGGGTAAACCGATGCCCCGAGGCCAAGTTGGACAATTTATGTCCAGAAAGGAACCAAAAAGATTTGACAGCTTCTCAGAACAGGTTATATTATCTATGTACTCAAAACAAGGACAAAACATGAAACTGTTTAAAATCGGCTCTCTGGTTATCTTAACTCAGCACACTTGCTCAGGGGAAGAGATTGAAATCCTCTGCAAGGTAGTCAACCCATCATACCGAGGCCAGCTTTGTTGCCATAGACTTACGGTCGTTCAAGAGGTTCCCAGATACCATCAAGTTGGACAGACTCTTTTTGGATGGCCAGATAACATCAAAGCAGCCCCCGCAACCAACTAGGACATTTTCTGTCCACTTTCACTATTGACCTTTTTATTCAATCCGTTATACTACTTACATCATTCAAACGAACCTAGGAGTTCACATGACTTACAGAGAACAAACAAATCTTGCAGACCTTATCACCGAGCTTACAGACGCTCAGCTCGATCAAACCATCGAATGGTTACGAGGAACAGCCATCGTCAATGGCAGCGAATGGTCGGCTATCTCAGACGATCTCAAGGGATTACTTCTAGTGTGCTTTACTGAACAACAGGATAGAGAGGCAACCACCAACTATCTCACAAAGGATCAACTCGCTGATATCCTAGGTCATGACAATGCACACTATGTCTGGAATAGTGACGATCTTTGTTACTTGGCTCATCCCAACTGTAATCAAGCGAACTATTAATCGCTCTCACACACTATCTACTACCCTACACCCCTACAACGGACAAACACATGTTACTATCTATCTTTATCACAATCCTTGTTCTTCTCATGCTCGCAGCTGGAATACATCTCATCTATTTCATGGTCACCGGAATGATTGAAAACCCAGACGATGGCTCTGGTATGTTCGGTCTTGTATGCGGTATACTGATTATTATCGCCGCTTATTACATTGGAGAGAGCATGCTCTACTCTTTGGCAGCTCTACCGGTTGGAGCGTGGGATGCAGACCTTAAAGTCAAGGCCCTTATCAAGGAAGGCAAGCTCTATGACTACACACTACGACAGGCAACCAATGATGCTCAGGAAATGGCGAACGAGTATTGGGCACGAGCTTATGTAGTTGCCGATGCAGATGGGGACTATGATGTTATGATGAGCATTCCAGAGGACATGACACTTATTCGGGAGGTAAAGCCGAGAGAATAGGATAAAAATTTTATACCAAGTGGATTATAATTTTAGCTCACTTGGTTTATTTTTTTGAAGCTTTTCCTTTACGGTTCAATGGCGACGAGGGTAACCGAAGGAAACCGAGAACATAAAAAAAATAAAGTTTTTTTAAAACGGACACATTATGTCCGGCAAAAAGTTGTGGACAGCTCTAGATTATGTTATATTATAGTATCAAAAGGGGAGATACAATGAAAACTTTTTTTATGTTTGGACATTTTTTGTCCGCTTTAAGTTTGCTAGCTATCTCTCTTTATGTTATATTATCTTATAATCAACAAGGCAAGGAGCCAACTATGACTAATGAAAATACCGCACTCACAACAGAAGAACTCGATCAACAGGTAGCAGAGGCTCGCAAGGCCGCCCGAGCTAAGGTTCGCCAAGCTCGCGTCTCAAGAGAGATGACCTCATTTTGCATCCGCTTAGATGCTCTCTCACAACAGACCGTCCCAACCAATACAGGCAACGCTAAGCTTGATGCTCTTAACGCTCGCCTCAATGACCTTAACGAATGGTGTGGCGAGTTTGCAATCGAGCTGCTTGACAACACAACCAGCAAGTCAACATCATTCTATGGTGGCTCTCTCAAGACTCTTAATCGAGAAGAGGCAGCTCAACTCAAAGCAATCATCGCAGAGGAGCTTGACAATGCTTAGTCTTTTATTATCATTCATTCATCTTTATCTTTTCGCATTCACCATTCTAATATCAATCTACATAGCCAAGGAGCTAACATGAGAAACAGAACACTTATTCAAATCCAATGGGCAACCCTTACCGAAGAAGAGGAAGCAAGCCGACGAGCCGACGGGCTAATCTATCCAGAGACATACCTTCTCCCAGCTTGGGTAGAGGAACTCAGCTTCTTTGCAACCACTGACTGGATTGCTAATCGCTTCGGTCGTGATGTCTTAGACTTTACAATCGTATCTTATCAGTAGGAGCTTCAATGACTATTCTTCCTTTCATCTCAGCTGGCTGCGTTATGTTTTTCGTAACTGTTTTATTTATCTTTTTAAATGAGGTTAGGTTTAAAAGCTAGCGGAGCTTCAATGGGGGCCCCTCCCCCTCCCTATACCCCGAAATAAGTACTAGCGAATGAGGGTCGCAAAGCCGGCCGCACTAGGTACACTTTATACCCCCAGCAAATTTCCCAGATTTAAAAATTCGCCCAAAAATTTTTACAGATTTAAGGACTATTTATTACCGAGGGAAATGCTATGAAGATCAAAGTCTTAAAAGAGGTCAAGTTGACCCCATTAATTGTTGTGTACTTTGGAGGCTTTAAGCCGCCACATAAGGGACACAATGCCGTTGTAGATGAATACCTTACTCAGAAAGGTGCATCAAAAGTGATAATAATGTTTGGACCAACACCCAGATATTCAGAAGACGGAACAGTAGAGATTGATGGAAACAAAGCACGACAAGCGTGGGACTTATTTACACAAGAATATAGCCCCAACGAGGTTGAGGTAATAACAGTTGACAGCGGTTCGCCTATGAATGCTGCCGCAGAACTCGCGTGGGATGACCGCTTCGCGGGTTATCGCATTTCTCCCGGATATTCCGCCAAGGAGCCTCATTATGGCGATAGGTTCATGGGAATCATTTCCAGCAAAACAGGCGAATTCGGTCGACCTCCGGTCGCCATACCCGTATTGGTTCCGGCAGAAACCAACATTCCCAGCGTTTCGGCAACCAAACTTCGCAATGCGATCGCCTCCGGCGATGTGGGCTCCATTGATCAAATGGTTCCAAGCGATGTAAATCCCAATGATTATTATAACATTATGCGGGAGTGGCGTCAACATCTTCTTACGGAATTGTTTGACACATCCGATGTATATGATTTCAAGCTTACAGCAAAAGAAGAAGAAAGAGATTATGCGGGAGCCATCTATCATTTTACGGCCCAAAAAACTCCCGAAAGCCAACCATACGAATATAAGGTTGAAATTCGCGGTTTTGAAGATGAAGATCCCATGTGGGATGTTGACTTTCATACCGACAGCATTTATGCTTATGGCCTAACCGGCGAAACGGACCTTAAGATTTATACAACCATTGCCGCTATTGTCAGGCACTTCGCATTTAAAGTACGGCCAACGTATTCTGATGAAGCATTTTCCCAGTTGGAACAGTTCTATGGCAGCGCAGCGCGCGAATTTCAAGGCGACAAACGCCGTGTTCGGATCTATGCCGGACTTCTCCGACGAATGGGAGCATCCGATATTGATGTTTTTGGCTCCCAAGTTACATGGAAAATTCCAGTAGAATAACAATTTGATGACATAGTTACTAATAGAGGGGTCAACATACCTCGGAGGAGTTTCTATGTTATTTTTATTATCATTATGGGCATGTTCTGATCAAGGAATTGAAGTTTCGGATAGTTCTTCCATAGACGTTGTTGAACCGAGTCCAATTACTTGGGAAGCATGTTCATATATGGTTGAGGATCATGTCTGTGACTTCGTTTATGCCAATAGTATTGACAAGACAACAACTCTTTATGATTATTATGGCCAAATCATCGTCATTGATTATTTCACCGAATGGTGTCCCTATTGTCGCAAGGCGGCGGAGGCAATACCAATTCTTGAGAATGATGAAACAATTTTCTTTAGCGTTATGCTTGAAAACCAATATGGAAACGATCCAAACCTTGAAGACATTGAAAGGTGGGCAAGCGCATATACACTTCCGGAAGAACGAGTTTTAAGAGCCGGAAGATACATTGTGGATTCTAATGCCGAATGGGGGCCCGACATTGAGGCGTTTCCTTCATTTATCATTATAGACCAAAACATGATAGTGAAACACAAGATTCGTGGGTGGTCGGCAACCATGATGGAACAAATCCTTGCCGATATGCAAAATCTATAATAGTTACTTATGGAGGGTGTGATGTATGTTTGTTATTTTATTTTTACTAGGATGCTGGAGCGACCAAGGGCTGACGCACGAGGTCATTAAAGAAGTAGAGGTTATCGTATACGATACCGCATATGTTGAAGTTGAGGTAGAAGTCGAAGTTGAGGTGGAAGTTGAGGTAGAAGTTTTGGTACCTGAACAATATCCTCTATGGGTTCAAGCTGTAATTCAACCCAAGCTTGCAAACGGAATAGACATCCTCTGGGTTGTTGATCCATCTGGTTCTATGTCTAATGATATGCCTCAAGTAGCCGCTGGTGTTGCTCAAATGATGGCTGCTTTGCCATCAAACATTTTCTGGAGATTGGAGATCATCTCAACGGATTATCTTGTTTCGCAAAGCATGAGTTCTTTTCCTTTGTTGCCGGGAGATGCCGCAATGGATGCG